>ENA-UOOC01002845-UOOC01002845.1-human-gut-metagenome-genome-assembly--contig:-C48old-NODE-2845-length-12496-cov-5.368700_pt1 | contig 12496 bp, 9 predicted proteins | sample MGYA00242469_ERZ724016 | MGnify/ENA metagenome assembly ERZ724016 | reverse complement strand
GTGAGGGAAGCTTGATATGGTTATTTCTAACTTACATTTATTATTATACGAGGAGACATTATTATGAAATCTGAAAAGCTACTTAACAATTGGCAATTCATGCTAAACCGTCCGGGCTGGCAGAAATTTGAGGGCGAGACGGTCACGCTCCCACACGACTTTATGCTTGCAACCCCGCGCACGCCCGACTCACCGACATGGGCGGATTACGGCTACTTCCAGCCCTGCAAAGGCACCTACGTCCGCAAAATCACACGTCCCGAGGCGGAGACGGTATTGCTCCGATTCGACGGCGTGATGGGACTTTGCGAGGTATTTGTAAACGGCGAGCGGGCGGGGTTCCACCCTTACGGCTACACCGCCTTTACGGTTGACATCGCAAAATTTCTGCACGACGGCGAGAATGAGATCCGCGTTGAAGTTGACGCAACCTGCCAACCCGCTTCGCGCTGGTACACCGGTGCGGGAATCTACCGCGAGGTCGAGCTGCTGACCTCCGGCGCGGACAGGCTTGAGCCTTGGGCAACATCGGTCAGAACGCTAGGAATCTTCGGCGACAGCGCTCAGATAGAGATTTCTACCGAGATAGCTTCATCCCGCCGACAGATCGGAAAAATTGAATTTTCGATTCCCGAGCTCGGCTTTTCCATGGTTCGCTCTGTGCAGTTAGAGACCGGAAAAAACAGCTTTTCCGCGAAGACGATGCTTAAGGAAGTTAAGCTCTGGTCGGTCGATTCTCCGAACGTTTACACCTGCACCGCAAGGCTTATGACCGATGTTGGCGATGACAGCGAAAGCGTCAGCTTCGGCGTAAGGACGGTTGCTTGCGACCCCGAGCGCGGGCTTTTGCTGAACGGCGAGCCGATAAAGCTCTACGGAACCTGCAACCATCACGACAACGGAATCGTCGGTTCGGCGTCGTTCAGAAGTGCCGAGGAAAGGCGGGTGCGGATTCTCAAAGAAAACGGCTTTAACGCGATACGCACATCTCACAACCCGCCGTCGAGCATGCTTCTGGACGTCTGCGACAGGCTGGGAATGCTTGTGATAGACGAAATTTTCGACTGCTGGACCAACGGCAAAAAGCAGTACGACTACCACCTCTGGTTCGACAAATACGCGCCCGATGACGTCGCCGCGATGGTTCTTCGCGACCGCAATCACCCGTCGGTCGTCATGTGGTCAACCGGTAACGAGATTTTCGAGAGAGCGGGAAGATGCGACGGATACGCGGTCGGAAAGATGATTGCGGATATCATCAAAAAGAACGACCCGACAAGACCGCTGACGCACGCTTTTTGCGAGTTTTGGGATAATTGGGAATATAGCGCCGAGGCGAATAAAACTCTGCCTCTGCCGCCGACCGAGCCTGATTTCTGGTGCGAAAAAATCGCTCCGCAGGCGGGAAATTTAGACGTTTTGGGCTATAATTACATGAACTACAGAATCGCGAAGGACGAGCAGATTTTTAAATCCCACCTCTTCGCAATTACCGAAAGCTACCCGATGGACGTTCTCGCAGTAAAGCGAACGATGGACAAGCACCCTAAGCTGATTGGTGAATTCGTCTGGACGGGATGGGATTACTTCGGCGAAACAGGTCTTGGTCGCGTCATTTACGACAGCCCCAACGGTCCGAGCTGGGGTCTTGACCCTCACCCGAACCACATCTCTAACTGCGGCGATTTTTCGATCTGCGGGTTCAAAAAGCCGCAATCCTACTATCGCGACGTCGCATGGGGATGCAGCACTGTCAAAATCCTCACCGTCGATCCGGACAACGTCGGACGGCAAAAATCCTACTCCGGCTGGGGCTTCTGGGACGCCGACAGAACATGGACATATCCCGGTAAAGACGGCAAAGTTTCAGAGGTCTATGTCTTCACGCTTGCCGACGAGTGCGAGCTGAGCCTGAACGGAAAATCGCTCGGCAGAAAGTCCCCGAACGAAAAGGGCTTCGCAATTTTCGAGGTGCCGTATGCCTGCGGAAAGCTTGAGGCAACCGCGTATCGCGACGGAAAAGCCGTCGGAAATGACGCTTTAAGTACGGTCGGCAAGGCGGCTGCGATAAAGATTGTCGCCGACACCACCGGCAAAACCGGTGCGGCAGATCTGATCTTTGCTGAGATTGATCTGGTCGATGAAAACGGTGAAATCTCTTGGGGCGCAAGCGAAGAAATCACCGTCACCGCTGAGGGCGGAAAGGTTCTCGGAACCGGCTCTGGCAAGGTTGACGATGAGCACGATTATACCAAAAACGTATGCAGCGCCCTTCACGGAAGGCTTTTGGCTGCGATTTTGCCGGAGAGCGATCGTGTCACCGTGACTGTTGCGGGAGGAGAGCTTAAGGCAGAGGCGGAAATTGTTTTGAAATAGCCAAGGCGGTTGAATATTAAAAGAGTATCTGCTATTTTAAATAGACCGGAGAATATATAGCTTGCATTACAACATATAATACCTGACAAACTCTGCATATTGCGCTATGATCATTATTAACATTGGATAGTGGCAGCAAAAAATCAGACAGCCCAAACCATCTGAATAATGAAAGCAATATAAATAATCCCAGCCAAGCCCTATAAGCAAAACCGCATGAATAGTGGATTTGACGAGATAAAAAAGTGTCATTAAGTGTATATATGTTAAGACAAAAAATTTTTATGATTGTATTATGAATTATATGTTTTATATGCGATTTGATTATAATAGTTCAGACATAAGGAGCGGGCGCAGGAATCAACCCTGCACCCGCCCTTCACTTTTCAAGAAGTGAGCCGGCTATCAGCAAATTCCTTGCCACGCCAAAGCTTCATTCCAGAATATGCGCAATGGCAACAGCAGATAAAAATCCTATATTAATCCACACTTGCCACTCTCCCAAAAATCCGCTATAATCAATACATCCAAAACAAAATCCCAATCTCCACAAAAGATTCAAACAACCCTGCTAAACTAATCCCAGGAGGTGAAAAAAAGAACATGAGCAAAATTCTAATTGTTGAGGATGACACATCCATCCAAGCCCTGCTTCACGATTTCATAGAGGACGCAGGTCACAGCACCGTGCTGGCGTCCGACGGCGTGGAAGCTCTTGCAAGATTTTCCGAGCAGCCATTTGACCTGATACTTCTTGACATCATGCTTCCGAAGATAGACGGCTACGGCGTCTGCGAGGTTATCCGCCAAAAGTCGGACGTGCCCATTATCATGCTTACGGCTTTAGACGGCGAAGCAAACCAGATCAAGGGCTTGGATATGCTGGCAGACGACTATATCGCAAAGCCGTTTTCAATGCCTGTTCTTCTGCGAAAAATTGCGGCAGTCCTGCGCCGCTCGTCAAAGCAGGGCGATGCTCCGCAGACTATCGTATACAAGGATTTAACTCTGGATTTAGCGGCATATAAGGCATATGCGGGAGAAAGCTGCATTGACCTCACACCCAGGGAATTTGAGATTTTGCGGGAGCTTCTGACCCATCAGGGCAGGATATTGACCCGTCAGAACCTCTTGCAAACGCTTTGGAAGTATGAATTTTTCGGCGACGAGCGTATCATCGACACGCATATCAAGAATCTGCGCAAGAAGCTGGGCACTTGTGACTACATAGAAACAATCAGAGGGGTGGGGTATCGAATTGATAAAGAAACTAAGAAGCAGCCTGTCCGCTAAGGTTTTCATAATTACTGCTGCCCTGATGGCTGCCTGCTGTACCGTGACATATTTCTGCATAGCAGAGTTTGCCCCGTACATATATACTCACGATCTTTCTGAGATAAATGAGGAACTGTCTTATTTTGTAGAGGATATATCCCACTACACAAAAGAGGAAGCACTGCTGATTCTCGAGGATTATTCCGCATGGCTTATTGAAGATAACGACGGAGAGTTCGTCTTTCACCTTTTCAAGAGTGACAGCCAGGAGCTAAGGCAGTTTAACGAGAACGATACATCCGAGTGGTGCCGACTGACATTTTCGGACAGCACTGATGAGTACACCGTCTTCTTTTCCAAAAACACCGAAAAGGAAAGTCAGGTGGTAGAGGCACTTCAAAAGGCGATACCTGTTTTGAGTGTTGTGATTATCTCCGTTTCCATAGTTGCCGCATTTTTCTATACTGTCTATATGACAACGCCGATTAAGCGAATCAGCAGAATATCCAAACAGATGGCGGCATTGGATTTCAGCGGCTTGTGTTCTGTCAGCCGCACAGACGAAATAGGAGTTCTTGCGGGGAGCCTGAATGACCTGTCAGGAAAGCTGTCGTCCGCACTTTCACAGCTGCAAAGCGCAAACAAACAGCTTCAAGCGGACATCGACAAGGAGCGGGAGCTTGAACGTCAGCGCATGGACTTCTTCTCGGCGGCGTCACACGAGCTGAAAACTCCTATCACCATCATCAAAGGGCAGCTTCAGGGTATGCTCTATCAGGTGGGGAGATATAAGGACAGGGAAAAATACCTTGAAGAGTGCTTGGCGACTACAGATACTCTTGAAAAAATGGTGCAGGAGCTTTTGACAATTTCCCGCTTGGATATGTCGGACTGCACCTGCAATAAAAGCGAGTTTGATTTAAGCGGTCTCATAGATGAGAGCCTTTCAGCGCACGAGGATTTGTTTGTGCTAAAGAATTTGACCGTCGAGAAATTCATTTCCCCGGATATTTCGGTTTTTGGAGACATCCGTCTGCTTCAAAAGGCTGTTGACAATCTTTTAGGAAACGCCGCCACTTATTCTCCTGCGGGGAACCGCATAATAGTAAAGTTGTGGCGGGACGAAGACGGAGCAAAGCTGACGATTGAAAACACAGGCGTACATATCCCTGAAGAGGAGATTCCCAAGCTGTTTGAGGCGTTTTACCGCGTGGAACGGTCGCGAAACCGTCAGACTGGCGGAACGGGTCTGGGATTATATATAGTCAAGTCGATTCTTGACTTGCATGGAGCGAAAATCAGGATAGAAAACAGCGATAAGGGCGTTATCGCTTCGGTACAAATCTAATAATCATGATAAAGGACGGCGAGCAAAACTCACCGCCCTTTTTATCTTCAAATAAAAAACATATTGGCTACAATCTCAGTTCAAGCAGAATCGGTATGATAGAGCTGTACCCGAAAAGGGTGCAGAAAGGAGCTTCAACTATGAAGAAATACTTATCTGTCATTTCAACCGTCCTCGTTATCGCAAGCGTGATTACCGGATGTGCAGGACAACCCAATACGCCAAAGAGTGGGGTGGTATCCGATATCGGAGTTCTTGATGATTTATCGGCAGCGGAGGGAATCACGAAGAATATCCCGAAAGACATCCCAGACGATTCTTTCAGCAAGGAGGACTACCAAAAGCTGCTGGCATTGCAGTTTGACGATTACCGTCACATGAAAATCTCGGAATTTCAAAGCAAGGTCTGGAGGATGACCGACACGCCGGAGTACATGGCGTTGTTGGAAAGATTCTTCGAGAGCGAAACGCTCTACCGGCAGAAGGACAGCGACGAAACCGCATGGTTCCTGTTTTACATTCTCGAGCCGCTCACCGCCGAAAAATGGCAGACCCGCACCTACAGCGGAGCTGCCATAAGCGATTTTCACTTCCCAGAGGAAAACGCAACTTTAGAATACACCTATACGCTCACCATCTTGAACCCAGACAAGGTTATGGTAAAGGATTACAACGACATACGTCTGGGTGTACAGGACATGATGTGGGGAATCCTGAAAAACAGGTCAAAGGAGGAGCTGCAAAACGAAGCTCTCATGCTGTCAGAAGTTAAAGCTTATATAGACGAATCGCTGCCATATATGCAGACGCCGGAAGTCAGCGTTTCCATTGAGTACAAATACTTTCCCATATCCGCCGAAAATGATAGTAGCAAGAGCATCTTTTACGTCGATACAGAGCAGCGAAGATATCCCATAGGAACGCAGGAGGATTATGCATCCCTGCTTGCCCTGAAAGTGCCCAACTATCCGGATATGTCGCTTGAAGACTTTAACAAATCGCTGCTGGACTGGGCAAATGAGAATCCCGAAAGTATGGACAGAATCAGCGAGGATGTCGCATGGGAGGATTTTCAGGTCGCCCTGACAGATGATGAGCTTTCGTTTGTGAAGCGGACTGTATTTCTATCCGGAATGGAAAACGGAAAAGCAATTCAGAGCAAGTATGCAGGTGAAACCATCAGCCCTTATTATGAAGACATCCTCCCCGACAAGCTTGCAGGTGATGGCAGGGCGGCATGGTGCAGCTTGTGCTATCGGTTTTCTTATGACATCTCAGACCCGAAAACCGTTACGGTTGGGGAGCGTGACCGTCGTATTGAAGGGATGATAAACGCTGTTCGCACGTTTTGGAACGGTACGGATATTAAAACGCTTTTGAAGATGAGCGAAAGGGATGTAGTGCGCGAGCTTGAAAGGATCGCGGCGGAAGTCAGCACCGAGCATATTGCGATTACGGTTGATAAGCGGCGGGTGCATTTTGAGGGGATGGATGAAAGACCTTATGTGAATTGAATGTTCATTGGCTTTCTTGGGCAAAGCAACTTTACCCAATACACTTTAGCTGAGTAGCATACTGCCTTTGTGGGACGGTTTGCCGAGACTATATAGCTTGTTTTTCCACAGGCTTTCGACCTTAATCACATCTTCCTTTACCATTGGTTTAGGCAGAATCTGAAGGATGGAGAATTGAAAGTCATGACATCTATTAGAATCAGCATCCTTAAGTTCCTTTATGCGCACGTTCCCGCCGTGTTCTGCCTTCACATATTCAGTCCATCTAGTAAGAAGTTCACCTTCAGTCAATTGGAAGTTCTATCACATCTCGGATGCCTTCGGGCTTCAGGTAATCGGAGCACTTTCTTGCATAAATAAACCTTACCGTTATAATCACTATCCGACGATTCAAATCCTCATGCTCTGCTGCCGGATTCAACAGCCAGAAGAATACGGACTCCATATTGATGCTCAATTTCCTTAAGCTTACTGTTAATCAGGTCTTTCATAATCCCCCTTCTTTCTTGCCAACGCCAGTGTTTGCCGCAGCGCGCTGTCTTTATCCACCCCTGCAAGGCGCAGCTTGTGGGCATATTCAATGTAATCAGCGAATCGCTCTGATGGCAACATACCGGCTGCCATCAGATCACGCCCCATAACGTATGGACGACTCATATACTCTCTGAAAATCGCAAGTCGTTCCATAAAGAAATCGTCATAAGAAATGTATTCGCGAGATGTAATCCTGCCAAGTCCGTCGGAAATAGCAAGATATACTAAAGCTTCGGGATCAACGGATTTATCAAACAGCTTGTTTGTTGCTTTGATTGAAGAATTATCTGCCGCCAGTATATTTGGCTTCATATGGTGCTCGGATAGATTCATCACATATTCGATAAGTGCTTTTTCAGTTGTCAGCCTCGTCATAAATGATTTGACAAGTGGAAGTCCTATTGTTTCGTGATTATACGCATGCAGCTCCCCATTAATGACTTCAGTGCAAAGTGCTTTTCCAAAATCATGTGTAATCGTTGAGAGCATAAAGCCAAGTGGATTCTTAACTCTGTCGCGATATCTTACAGCTGCATCGCATACCATCATCGTATGTGTCCAGACGTCGCCTTCCGCATGGTGTTTTGGGTTTTGCTTTATGCCGATTGTTTGTTCCAATTCCGGAAACCATACTGACAGCCGGTTCATTTGCCGCAGAGCTTTAAAGAAAACCGAAGGCTTATCGGATTTCAGCAACGCCTTTTCCAGCTCGCCCATAACTCTTTCTTTGGAAAGAGAGGATAAGTCCATCCGGCGGCACAGCTCAATCATATCTTCGGCAATAGTATAATTAAATCGTGCGGCAAATTGCGCTGCCCGCAAAACCCTGAGCGGATCTTCGGCAAATGTAGAGTCATTGACGTGGCGGATAATACCGTTTTTTAGGTCTTCAACACCGCCGAAGTGATCGACTATTTTTCCGGTTAATATGTCTTCCATAAGAGCATTAAAGGTAAAATCACGTCTTAAGGCGGCTGCATATGTCCCGATAAAAGGGTCAACACAGATGTTAAAATCCTTATGACCATTTCCTCTGTTGTCTTCTTTGCGGGGCATGGCAATATCTAAAGAATAACCCTTCAAATTATATATCCCAAAGCTTTCGCCGATTGAGATTCGTTCGCCCAAGGAATCTAAAATCGACTCTAACTGATATGGATAGATTCCATGAACCTCAATATCAATGTCTTTGTTATCCTTGTGTCGAATCTTGTCTCGTACATATCCGCCAACATAGTAAGCTGTTCCGCCCTGCTGTGATACTAAAGCGGCAATCTTTACAGCCATGTCGATATTCTTGTCGTACATATCATTTGTTTCCTTGTATCAGATTTGGCTAAATCATATTAATGTGTATTTTCAATCTGCATTTACACTGTCATCCATCGGTTGAAGTTTAATTATCCGCCTGTACTTGCCGCCTGATATAGTCTCGGCGCACCCTCCTGGCAAAGTGATTTCAGCGGCTGTTCCCTCCGGAACTGTAACATCAAGCACAAAGCTGCCGTCTGATATTTTCCAGGCTATCTCAATTCGCCCATGTCTTGTTTCAAGACTTCCTTCGGCGTGAGTTATTCCTCCGCCCAAAACAGGCTTTACCGCAAACCGTTTGTATCCCGCCTCAATCGGTTCAAGACCAAGCGTCCGGCGATACAGAAAATCTCCGACAGTACCGTAGGCATAGTGATTGAATGAAACCATCTCGGGAATAGCGTCTGCCTTTATGGTGCCGTCCTTGCTAAGAGCGTCCCAGCGCTCCCACATGGTCGTACCGCCCGCATTGACTATGTAAAGCCAGCCGGGGCACTCTTCGTTCAGTAAAAGCTTGTAGGCGTCTTCAACATAGCCGTTGTCGGCAAGGGCAAACAGTATATATGGAGTGCCGGCGAATCCGGTGTGTATAAGATAATTGTTTTCGCGGACAAGTTCAGCAAGCCGCTTGGCAACAGCCTTCTTTTTATCATCCGGCACAAGTCCGAAGTAAAGCGCGCAGACATAGTTCGACTGAAAATCGCCGGAAAGCCTGCCATCGTCCTTGATGCAGTATCTATCGAATGCTTTTCTGATGTTTTGCAAGATGACAGAGTAGTGTTCTGCATCCTCGGCTTTGTTAAGAAGCCTTGCAGAATCTGCCATGATTCTCACGCTGTTTGCCATATATGCGGTTGCAAGATAGTCGCCCTTTTTAAGCCAGTCGTCGTAGCTTTCTCCGGGTGCACACCAGTCGCCGTATTGGAACGGATTGCTGTCCCAAAGATATTTTTCAAGACCCTCGCCTGTTGCGGCGGCGGCTCTTAATTCTGCCTCTGTATACGCTTTCATGCTGTCATACTGACGCTCGATAATTGATATATCAGCATACGCCCGCCACATTGCCCACGGAACCATTGTTGCGACATCTCCCCAGATCGCAATAGGAAAGCCATCCTCACCGGTTGGGTCATAGGTCGGATTTTTGGGAATTGTAACCGGAATTGAGCCGTTCGGGTTCTGATAAAGCGAAAGGTCATAAAGCCACTTGTTAATGAACGCCGAGATATTGCGGTTGAATGAGGCAGTCTGTGCAAACACCGCTATATCTCCCGTCCAACCCATGCGCTCGTCGCGCTGGGGGCAGTCGGTGGGAATATCCATAAAGTTTGCACGCTGACTCCACTGAATATTCTGCTGGAGCCTGTTTAGCTTCTCATTTGAACAGCTGAAGCTTCCGGTTTCCGGGCAGCTTGAGGTAAGCACAAGGCTTTCGAGATTTAGTATCTTTATCGGCGCGGACGATTTTATTTCAATGTATCTGAATCCCATGTAGGTGAACTGCGGCACAAAATCGCTTATGCCGCCTTTGCAGGTAAGGACGAGGGTCTGCTTTGCGGTGCGGAGGTTTTCCGTGAACAGTCCGCCGTCAAGACCTAAAAGCTCGGCATGGCGAACGGTTATAACCGTTCCTGCTTCTGCCTGAACAGTCAGGTGGATAACGCCGGCGTGATTCTGACCAAAGTCATAAATATCTCCGTTCTGTGATACGGGAGTAAGGCGGCGGTCGACCGTCACGTCTGTGCCTAACTGCTTAACTACTTCCGGCAGACGGCAGCTTAAAGGCAGTACGGGATGGAATTTCCAAGTATGCTCATCTTCGTGGGTGAGGTCTATAGCTTCACCGCAGTAAAAATCCGAATATCGCACCGGAGAATCGCAGGTGTAAACCCAGCTTTCGTCGGTGCAGACAGTTTCACATGAGCCATCGGAATAGCTCAGCTCAAGACTCGCAATCAGTCCGCGCATATCGCCGTATCTGTTGTTTCTGTTGCCCAATGTGCCAAGCCACCAGCCATTGGCAACTGTTATATCAAGAGTATTTTCGCCGGGTCTGAGCAGGCTGAGGATATCATATTCGTGGCTTTGAACATAGCTTTCATAGTGAGTATATCCCGGGGCAAACCATATGTCCGAAACGTTTTCTCCGTTGATTTTTGCCTTATATATGCCCATAGCGGAGACGGCAAGCTTTGCTTCGGCAAGTCCTGAACGGATGGATAATGTTTTTCTGAACAGCTCCGGTGGGAGTGAATTGTTTGCATCGTTTTTGTTTAGTGTGCCTATCCAGATTGGTTTCATGTGCTGTCATTCCTTTCGACCGATAAAAGATGAGAATAGAGTAACATAAATTTGAATGTTTTGCAATAGTACTGTCACATTTTTTGCGAAATTGTGATTCTATACTTTGTTGCAAAATCTGAGATAATTATTCGCTCAAGAAATTCGGAAACAGTGCAAAAAAAACAGTCCCGCCTATTTAATAAGCAGGACTGCGAGATGCTACACTTATTCCTTAGTAAACTGCGAAATAAACTTCCATGCGTTTTCGGCGGTATGTCTTCTGTACTCATGAACCTGACCGCTGATGCTGGCGAGGGCTGTTCTGCAAACGCCGTCTTCGCTGTCATAATAGTGGATAGTCAGGGTGCTGTCTCTTGCCTCGTCATAAAGCTTCTCGACTCTGTCGCCCGGAACGCCCCAGATAGGATCTTCCCAGCTGTCCTTGTTGTCGTAGCTGATGTCCTCAAAATTCTTCTTAAGTTTGTTGACCTTGGCAAGGTATTTGATTCTTTGAAGGGCACTGTCCGACTGGAAGGGAAGCTCGGCAAGGAACGAGTTTTCGCCGCCGGAGTAGAACAAGGGAACTGCTACCGTCTCGTTGATAACGCCGTCAGCCGGAGCGCCGAATCCGCCTCTTGGCGGGAACAGTGCGGCGGCGGGGGCAAATCCCGCAAAGATTTCGGGGAACTGCTCAAACATATTCCATGTCTTGCCGCTGCCCATCGAGAAGCCGCAGCCGTAGATACGCTTGTCATCTATATTGTAACGCTGTTTAAGCTGCTCTATTACCTGAACGACCTCCGAAGCCGGAACGAATTGGTGGTTTTCAAGGGATACGAACAGAAAGCCGTGCTTGTGTGCCACCTGCCACCAGCCGGAAACAAAGGTTAAGAACATGGAGGAATCGCCGTGACCGTGGAAGCCTATCAGCAGCGGGGCGGGTCCGTTGTCAAAGATGTCGTTGTTGTAGTAGGCAAAGTAGCCGACCTTGTGTTCGGTGGTGTCCTTCATCATGCGGTTGTCGGGGGATGTCTTGACAACTGCGCAGCCAGACTCTTCGGTCATGCCCATTACATCAAAGCGGGGCTCGGTCTCCATAACGCCGCACCATCTCTTGAATTTTCTTACAAACAGATTGAAGTCCTGTACATAGTTTGCGGTCTCCTTAACGTAAACCTCCTGACAGCACTCAAATTCGGCGTTCACCTCATCGGAATTGCCCACGCTGAGTATAGCGATATCCTTGCGCTCCGGCTTGGGGACAACGCTCAGTCCCTGCATTGATAACACGGATGGGGTGATATCGCCCGGTCCCCAGAGATATTCGCCATGGATAGTTTTGATAAGGTTCTTTGCAACATAGTCAGCCGACTCGCCGAAGCTGTAAATATCCGCCCTGAAAATAGCTCCGCGGATGAAGTAGTCGCCGCACTCGCCGGTAAAGAAGTTGCGGGTTTCAACGATGCCGTCAGCATAGCTGGGATTCATCTTGATTTCGGCAATGACGGCAGCATACAGCTCCTCGGTAGACTCCTTCCAGCCGCCCTCGCAGGTGGGGTATACAAATAGCACACTTGTGTCATATGATGAAGCTATCGAAGCAAGCCCAGTACTTTTTGCAAACTCAATCGCCTCCGCCATGCTCTGTCTTTTTTCCTCGAAGACAAGAAGCAGGGGAGCGCGGAAGCCGTAGTTATTCGTCTGTCCGTCAATATCGGTTGCGGGTACGTAGGCTTTCAGGTAGAACATATCAAAGGTATGCTCCCAGAACTTGCCGCCGTCTGGCATGGTGGTTACTAATGGTCTTTCTTTCATGCTCATGGTATTTACTCTCCTTTGCATTATTGATTTGAAT
>ENA-UOOC01002833-UOOC01002833.1-human-gut-metagenome-genome-assembly--contig:-C48old-NODE-2833-length-12514-cov-10.189020_pt1 | contig 12514 bp, 10 predicted proteins | sample MGYA00242469_ERZ724016 | MGnify/ENA metagenome assembly ERZ724016 | reverse complement strand
AAGCCGGACTGCATGGTGCAGCACCCGCTGCCCGCCCACCGCGGCGAGGAGATCGCCCCCGATGTGCTGGAAGGGCACATGGAGGAGATTTTTGACGAGGCCGAGAACCGGATTTACGTGGAAAAGGCCGTGCTGGCAATTTTGCTGGCGGGGAAATAAAGTACAGGAAGCAGGGCAGAGTGCGGCCCTGCTTTTTTGTTGGGGCGAGAGGGGCTTTCGCCGCCTTCCCTTGACAGGCTGTGTTATACTGGATATATCACTGTCCAAGGAGTGCCGCTATGTCAAAACAAACGCTGCAACAAAAAATCCAACGTGTACTGGCCCGGTTCACGCCGCGGCGCATTGCCATTATCATGCTGGGCACGGCGATACTCTCCTTCGGCATCCACAACATCCACCAACGCACCGCCATCACGGAGGGCGGCATCATCGGACTGGTGCTGCTCATCAACCATTGGCTCGGCGTTCCGGCGTCGGTGGCGTCGCCCCTGTTGGATGCCATAAGTTACGCGCTGGCGTTTAAATTTTTGGGGTGGGATTTCCTGCTCTCGGCGGGTATCGCCAGCATCAGCCTGGCAGGGTTCTACCGCCTGTGGGAGTGTTTTCCCCCGATGCTGCCTGACCTGACGCCCTGGCCGCTGGCGGCGGCGCTGCTGGGCGGTGTGTTCGTCGGCGTGGGCGTCGGGCTGATCGTGCGGCAGGGCGGGTCCAGCGGCGGCGACGACGCGCTGGCCCTCGTCATCCACAAGCTGACCGGCTGGCGACTCTCCCGCGCGTACCTTTTTACCGATTTAACGGTGCTTTTTGCGTCGCTGTCCTACATTCCGTTCCGGCGCATCGCCTATTCGCTGGTCACGGTCACGGTGTCGTCGCTGCTCATCGACTACATCAAGGATTTCCGCACAAAAACAAATGTGTAAAAACCGCCGGAACGCTTGTACACACGGGAATTTTGCGGTATAATAATCTGTGTATTTTTGCAGACATCACCCATTGGAGGTTTACGATATGAAACTTACCCGCAAGCTCGCGGCGCTGGCTATGGCCGTGCTGCTGGCAGTCAGCCTGACGGCCTGCTCCCCCAAAGAGTGGGCACAGAATGTTGTCGTCCATCTGGTCCACAAGCTGGGCCTGGTCGAGGAATCCGACGAGGAGGACACCGACACCACCACGAAAGCCCCCGCAGGCGGCAGCGTGGAGTTCCCCGCCGAGATGGATACCGACTCCGCCCGTGTGGTGACTTACCCGATGGATGATACGCTGTATGTCTCCTTCAACGGCATTGCCAACCGCTCCACTGAGTATTTCGTCGCGGGCGGCGACAGCATGACCGTGACCGGCTATGCGTCTACCGAGGCCAGCAGCGAGAACTATATGTACTTCAAGATCGCGTTCTGGGAGCTTTCCGACGATAAGACGATGACAAGCTATGTGCCGGATTCGACGATCTACTTCCGCGCCGACGAGGCTGACTACCAGTACACCATTACCGGCCTGACCGCAGGCAAGCAGTACAAAATCACCATCAGCTATGACAACGGCAACAAATACTATGTTACCGGCGGCCTGAAGGTGGAGGGCCTGGGCAGCACCGAGCTGAACACCTACGGCGACGAGGAAACCACCAACAGTTAAAAACAGGCAACAATGCCGCCCGCGCCGCAGATGGCCGGGCGGCATTTTTGATGATGCATCGTAGGGGCCGGTGCTCGCCATCGGCCCGCAGGAAAGTACAACACAGAGGGAAAAGGGAAAAATTATGGACAAAAAACAGCTGCGCAACACCTTATTGCTGGTGTGCGGCGCATTCATCTGGGGCACAGCTTTCGTCGCGCAGAGCGTCGGCAGCGACTACATGGGGCCGTACACGTTTTTGGCGGGCCGCAGCTGGCTGGCCTGCGCGTTCCTGCTGGGGCTGATGGCTGTGCTGCGCAAGATGGGCAGGACGAACACCGCCGCCGAGCCGGGGTTCTGGCAGAACAAAAAGGTGCTGGTCAAGGGCGGTATTTTCTGCGGTGCGGCGCTGTTTGCGGCGTCGGCGGCGCAGCAGATGGGCATTGGCACCACCAGCACGGCCAAGGCTGGGTTTATGACGGCGCTCTACGTGGTGCTGGTGCCGGTCACGAGCATCTTTTTTGGCAGCCGCCCCGGCGTCAAGCTGTGGGGCTGCGTGGTGGTCAGTGTGGTGGGGCTGTATCTGCTCTGCCTGGCAGGCCGCGATACCCTGAGCCTGACCGGCGGCGAGTGGCAGCTGCTGCTCTGCGCGGCGCTGTTCACGCTGCAAATCATGCTGGTCAACCATTTCAGCCCCCAGCTGGACGGCATCCAGCTGAGTTTTATGCAGTTCTTAGTGGTGGCGGTGCTGTCCACTGTGTTTATGTTTGCGTTTGAAACGCCGACCATCGAGCAGTTCCGCGGCGCGGCGGTGTCCATTGCCTACTGCGGCATCATGTCCAGCGGCGTGGCCTACACGCTGCAGATCGTCGGCCAGAAGGAGCTGGACCCGACGATTGCCAGCCTTGCCATGTGCCTGGAGAGTGTGTTCAGCGCCCTGGCCGGTTGGCTGATTTTGGGCGAGACGCTGTCCGCCACCGAGTTGTGCGGCTGCGTTTTGATGTTTGGGGCCATTGTGGCGAGCCAGCTGCCGGAGAAAAAGCGCGGCTAAAAAGGCCCCCTTGTCAAAGGGGACTGTCCGAGCCTGCGAGGTCCGGGGCTTTGCAGCCTTCCCATCGTTACCCATTCCCTTCCCGCATAACGTCCCAAAGGAGGTCTCCTATGCAGGACCTGCGCATGATTTTTGGTTACGGTAAACCCTACCGCAAAGACCTGTTTGCGGCGGTGGGGCTTATCTTTGTTGAATGTATCTTTGAAATGGTCATCCCCGTGCTGATGTCTACCCTGGTGGACGACGGCGTGCCGGACCACAATATGGCCGTCATCTTCCGACAGGGCGGGCTGATGATTCTCTGCGCGGTGCTGGCGCTCATTACCGGTCTGCTCTATGCCCGGTACGCCGCGCGGTTTGCCAACGGCTTTGCGTCGGAGCTGCGCCTGGCGGAGTATGCCGCCGTGCAGAAATTCGACTTCGCGAACCTTGACCGTTTCTCCAATGCGTCCCTCGTCACCCGCATGACCACCGACGTTACCGTCATGCTCAACGCTGTCAATACCGGCCTGCGGCCGTTGGTGCGCAGCCCGGTCATGCTGGGCATGGGCCTTGCTATGGCCTGCGTGCTCAGCCCGCGGCTGACGCTGGTTTTCCTCATCACAACGCCGATCCTTGCTGCCGTGCTGGCTTGGATCGTCTCGAAAGTCGGCCCGCTCTATGGCCGCCAGCAGAGCGCTGTGGACCACCTCAATGGCCGCATCCAGGAATCCCTCACCGCCATCCGCGCCATCAAGGCTTTCGTGCGCGGCGACTATGAGAACGACCAGTTCAACACCGTCAACGCCGAACTCAGCGACGCCTCGACCGAGACGTTCCGCTATGCCGTGCTCAACCTGCCCGCATTCCAGGCCGTCATGTACACGGCCATCGTCTGCATTCTCTGGTTCGGCGGCGGCTTTGTGCTGCACGGCACCATGAGCGTCGGCCAGCTGACCGCCTTTTTGAGCTACGTTTTGCAGGTGCTCAACTCGGTCATGATGTTCTCCGGCGTGTTTCTCCAGATGTCCCGTTCGCTGGCCAGCGCCCGCCGCATCCGCGAGGTGCTGACAGAGCAGCCTGATTTGGCCAACGCCGCCGCGCCGGTGGAGACGATCCCCGACGGCCGGATCGATTTTGACCACGTCAGCTTCAAATACAACGCAAAGGCGGAGAAAAACGCCCTGTCCGACATCACGCTGCACATCCCCGCCGGTGCGACGGTGGGCATTATCGGCGGCACCGGCGCGGCCAAAACGACGCTGGTGCAGCTGATCCCCCGCCTCTACGATGCCACCGAGGGCACTGTCAAGGTCGGCGGGCATGACGTGCGTGACTACGACCTGGCCGCTCTGCGGGATGCTGTGGGAATTGTGCTGCAAAAGAACCTGCTGTTCTCCGGGTCGATCCGCGACAACCTCAAATGGGGCAGCCCCGATGCCACCGACGACGACCTGTGGGCCGCCTGCCGCGCCGCCCACGCCGATGAATTTCTGAACCGTATGCCCCAGGGCCTTGACACCGACCTGGGCCAGGGCGGGTGCAATGTCTCCGGCGGGCAGAAGCAGCGTCTTTGCATTGCCCGCACGCTGCTCAAACACCCCAAGGTGCTGATTTTTGACGACTCCACCAGCGCCGTGGATACGGCCACCGAGTCCGGCATCCGCCGCGCGCTGGCCGAGCTGGGCGACGTGACCAAGCTCATCATTGCCCAGCGCATCTCGTCTGTCCAGAGCGCGGACATCATCGTGATTCTGGACGACGGCCGTTTGCACGCCGTTGGCACCCATGACGAACTGCTGAAAAAGGATACGATCTATCAGGAAATTTACAATTCCCAGATGAAAGGGGGCGACGCAGATGGCGAAAGCATTCGGCGGTAAGCGCCCGCAAAACCTGCGCCACACCCTGCGCCGCTTCGGCGATTACCTAGGCCACCACAAGCGCAAACTGGCACTGATCGGCGTGCTGACGTCCATCAGCGCCCTGGCCGCCCTGATTGGCACCTACATGATACGCCCGGCCGTCAACGGCATTCTGGAAAACGGCAGTCTTGCCTACCTGGCCGGGGTCGTGGCGTTCACGGCGTTCGTCTACCTCATCGGCGCGCTGTCCACCCTGGGCTACACCCAGCTCATGGTCCGCACGGCGCAGCGTATCACCCAGGAAATCCGCAGCGACCTGTTTGCCCACCTGCAGACGATGCCCCTGAACTTCTTTGACACGAACCGCAAGGGCGATTTGATGAGCCTGTTCACCAACGATGTGGACACGATTTCCGATGCGCTGAACAACAGCTTTGCGGTGGTCATTCAGATGTTTATACAGATCGCAGGCACGCTGTTTTTGCTGTTCGTGCTCAACTGGCGGCTCTCGCTGCTGGTCGTGGTGGGCTACATTGCCATGTTCTGGTACATCAACTACTCCACCAGGCGCAGCCGCGCCTACTACGCCAGCCAGCAGGCCAGCTTGGGCGAGCTGGACGCCTACATGGAGGAAATGATCGCGGGCCAGAAGGTGGTCAAGGTCTTTAACCACCAGCAGGCCGACATGGCCGCCTTTGCCGCCCGCAACGAAAAACTGCGCCAAGCCGGCACCGGTGCCCAGAGCTACGCCGCCACGATGATCCCCGCCGTCGTCAGTATCGGTTACATCAACTACGCCATCATTGCGGTGGTGGGCGGCCTGATGGTTATGTGGGGCTGGTCCGATTTGGGCAGCCTGGCAAGCTACCTGGTGTTTGTGCGCCAGACAACCCTGCCCATCAACCAGTTTACCCAGCAGGGCAACTTTTTGTTGGCGGCGCTGGCGGGCGCGGAGCGTATCTTTACGGTCATGGAAGAGCGCCCCGAGATCGACGAGGGCACGGTGGAGCTGGTCCGCGTGCGGGAAAACGCCGACGGCACCCTGACCGAATGCGCCGAAAAGACCGGCCGTTGGGCCTGGTGTGACCGCAGCCGCCCCGATGTGCCGCCCGAGCCGTTGACCGGCGATGTGCGGTTCCACGACGTCAGCTTTGGCTACACGCCCGAGCGGATGATTTTGCAAAACCTCTCGCTTTACGCCAAACCGGGCCAGAAAATCGCCTTCGTTGGCTCCACCGGCGCGGGCAAAACGACCATCACCAATTTGATAAACCGCTTCTATGAGGTGTCCGGCGGCTCCATCACCTACGATGGGATGGATGTGCGGCTTATCAAGAAAAATGATCTGCGCCGTTCGCTGGGTGTCGTCCTGCAGGATACACATTTGTTCACCGGCACCGTGGCGGACAACATCCGTTTCGGCAAGCTGGATGCCACGCAGGAGGAAATTGAGCGGGCGGCAGGGATCGCCAACGCGGACTCCTTCATCCGCCGCCTGCCCAGGGGGTATGACACGATGGTCACGGCTGACGGTGCGAATCTGAGCCAGGGACAACGGCAGCTGCTGGCCATTGCCCGCGCGGCGGTGGCTGACCCGCCGGTGCTGATATTGGACGAAGCAACGTCGAGTATCGACACCCGCACCGAGGCGCTCATCCAAAAAGGCATGGACGGCCTGATGGAGGGCCGCACGGTGTTTGTCATCGCGCACCGGCTGTCCACCGTGCGCAACGCCGACGCCATCATTGTGCTGGAACACGGGCATATCATTGAGCGCGGCACCCATGAGGAACTGCTGGCAAAGCAGGGTGAATACTACCAGCTCTACCACGGTATGTTTGAGCTGTCGTGAGTCATATGCAGCCTTGTGTCCCTTTGTCACGCACAAATTTACAAAAACATCGTCGAAACGGCAGAAAAACTTAATTTAATAAAGCTGTAACTGCTTTTTGGTATTGACTTTTACCGACGGTGTGCTATAATTATAAGTACGATACAGCAGAAACTATCAAGGGCGATAGCAGCATGGTCCCATGGCGCTATTGCCCTTTTTTGGTTCCTGCATCGGCCCGCCGCGCGGCGGCGGAAAAATTTGTGGAGTGGAAAGGAAAGCATCTCATGAAAAAACTGCTTGCATTCGGTGTGGCCTCCGTCATGGCCCTGTCTCTCGCTGCCTGCGGCGGCGCATCCTCCACGGCTGCTTCCTCGGAAGCCGCCGACACTGCCTCCTCTGAGGCTGCCACCACCGAGGCCACCGGCAAAAAGTGGACCATCGCTACCGACACGGTGTTCAAGCCCTTTGAGTACACCGACGCCTCCGGCAACTTTGTCGGCATCGACGTAGACATCCTGGCGGCCATCGCCGAGGACCAGGGCTTTGAGTATGAGCTCAAGAGCCTGGGCTGGGATGCTTCCATCGCGGCCTGCCAGGCCGGCCAAGCTGACGGCATGATCGCCGGCGCCTCCATCACCGATGAGCGCAAGGCGAGCGGCTGGACCTTCTCCGACGGCTACTATGACAGCACCCAGACCCTGACCGTGGGCGCGGATTCCACCATCGCCGGCTTCGCCGACCTGAGCGGCCAGACCATTGCCGTCAAGACCGGCACCCAGGGTGCTTCTTATGCCGAGAGCCTGAAGGACGAGTACGGCTTCAACATCACCTACTTTGAGGATTCCCCCACGATGTACCAGGCTGTCCTGGGCGGCCAGTGCGTTGGCTGCTTTGAGGATACCCCCATCATGAAGGCCTCCATCAAGGACGGCGACCTGGCCCTGAAGGTTTTGGATGACACCGCCAGCGACCCCGCCCCCTACGGCTTCGCCATCTTCAACGCTGACAACCAGGAGCTGCTGGATGCCTTCAACGCCGGTCTGGCTGACATCAAGGCCAACGGCAAGTATGATGAGATCCTGGCAAAGTACCTGGGCTAACAAGCAATAAAGCACGCGGGGACGCCTGTTTTTGCGGGCGGCCCCGCTTTTGCGGCCTCTGCGAAAATCCCTTGCCCTCCCCCGCGAGGGGGAGAGTGGCGCCGCAGCGCCGGGTGAGGGCCGAGTCTGCCGGGCCGCCTCATACAGGGGCAGCTGCGAGCAGGCTGCCCCTCATCAGGCCGCTTTGCGGCCACCTTCCCCCGAGGGGGAAGCCTTGTATCCAACCACCCCGAAAGGAGTCTTGACCCTTGGCTAAAATTCTTGCAAACTACGGCGGGCTGCTGGCGGCCGCTATGGGCCAGACGCTGCTGCTGGCGCTGTGCGGGCTGTTCTTTGCCTGCATCATCGGCCTGGTCGTCGGCCTGATGAGTGTCGTCAAAAACCGCGCCTGCAACATCATTGCCACGATTTTTGTTGACGTCATCCGCGGCGTGCCTATGATCGTGCTTGCGTTCTACGTGTTCTTCGCAGTGCCGATGCTGCTCAACAACATCATGCACCTGAATACCATGCTAGGCATCAACACGCAGCTCACGCTGACCGCCCTGCAGGCAGGCACCATCTGCCTGGCGCTGAACTGCGGTGCATACATGGCGGAAATTATCCGCGCCGGTATCGAGAGCGTGGACAAGGGCCAGATGGAGGCCGCCCGCAGCCTGGGCCTGTCGTACTGGAAGGCCATGGCCAAGGTCGTGCTGCCCCAGGCCATCCGCACGATGATCCCCTCCATCATCAACCAGTTCATCATCACGCTGAAAGACACGTCCATCCTGTCGGTCATCGGCTTCCCCGAGCTGGTCAACACCGCCAAGAACGTCGTGGCCAACACGATGAGCGCGTTCCAGGTGTGGAGCATTGTCGCGCTGATGTACCTGATCGTCATTACACTGCTGTCCCGCCTTGCCAAGCGGGTGGAGAGGAGGCTCAACCGTGGGCGTCAATAAGCAGAATGTCAAAATTCACGTTGAGCATTTGAAAAAAAACTTCGGCAACCTCGAGGTCCTGCGCGATGTATCGACGGATATCTATGAGGGCGAGGTCGTTGTCATCCTAGGCCCCTCCGGCAGCGGCAAGTCGACTTTTCTGCGCTGCCTGAACCGCCTGGAAGAAATCACCGGCGGCACAGTCATTGTGGATGGCCACGACCTGACCGACAAGAAAACCGATTTGAACAAAGTGCGCGAGAATGTCGGCATGGTGTTCCAGCACTTCAACCTGTTCAATAACCTCAACGTCATGGGCAACATGACGCTGGCCCCGGTGGAGCTGAAAAAGGCCACGAAGGGTGAAGCCAAGGAGAAGGCCCTGCACCTGCTGAACCGCGTGGGTCTGTCCGACAAGGCCGAAGCCTACCCGGCGCAGCTGTCCGGCGGCCAGAAGCAGCGCGTGGCTATTGCCCGCGCCCTGGCCATGGACCCGGATATCATGCTGTTTGACGAGCCGACCAGTGCGCTGGACCCGGAAATGGTCGGTGAAGTCCTGCAAGTCATGAAGCAGCTTGCCGCCGAGGGTATGACGATGGTCGTTGTCACCCACGAGATCGGCTTTGCCCGCGAGGTCGCCAGCCGTGTGATCTTCATGGAGGGTGGGTATATCGTCGAGGAAGGCACCCCCGACGAGGTCATCAACCACCCGAAACAGAAGCGGACGATCGATTTCTTGAGTAAGGTGCTGTAAGCGGAAAACAGATAAAGCCTTCCCCTTGGGGGGAAGGTGGCCGCAGGCCGGATGAGGGGCGCGTTTGCCGCTTCTGCCCGTGAATGGGTGGTAACGGCAAACGCGCCCCTCATCAGTCTGCTTCGCAGACAGCTTCTCCCTCAGGAGAAGCCTTTTTATATCCCCCTCTTGAACTTAAAGTTAAAGTTTGCTACAATGTTCCCGGAGGCAACAACTTGTGAAAGGAGCATTTACAAGTGGAAAAAATCAAGAAAAATTTCGGGTTCGGCTGTATGCGCCTGCCGATGCAGGGCGAGGACGTCGACATTGAACAGACCAAGCAGATGGTCGATACCTTTTTGGCGCAGGGGTTCAACTACTTTGACACGGCCCACGGCTACATCCAGGGCAAAAGCGAGTTGGCCCTGAAAGAGTGCCTGACCAGCCGCCATAATTGGGAAGAGTACATCCTGACCAATAAGCTGAGCGAGGGCTACTTCAAGACGCAGGCGGATATCCGTCCCTTCTTCCAGAGCCAGCTCGAGGCCTGCGGTGTCGATTACTTTGACTTCTACCTCATGCACTCCCAGGGGACGACCAACTACCAGCACTTCAAGGACTGCCGTGCCTACGAGACGGCGTTCGAGCTGAAAGCCGAGGGCAAGGTGCGCCATGTGGGCATCTCTTTCCACGACCGCGCCGAGGTGCTGGACCAGATCTTGACCGAGTACCCACAGGTTGAGGTCGTGCAGATCCAGTTCAACTACCTGGACTACGATGACATTGCCGTCCAAAGCCGCAAATGCTATGAGGTCTGCCGTAAGCACGACAAGCCGGTACTGGTTATGGAGCCGGTCAAGGGCGGCAGCCTGGTCAACCTGCCCGATGACGCGAAGAAGATTTTCGACGACCTGCACGGCGGCAGCCCTGCCAGCTATGCCATCCGCTTTGCGGCGGGCTTCCCCGGCATGATGATGGTGCTGTCCGGCATGAGCAGCCTGGAACAGATGAAGGATAACCTCTCCTACATGAAGGATTTCCAGCCGCTGAATGACGCAGAAATGGCCGCTGTGCATCAGGTGGTGGACGAGTTCCGCAAGATGAACCTGATCCCCTGCACAGTCTGCCGCTACTGCGTCGAGGGCTGCCCCCGGCACATCGCCATACCGGATTTGTTCGCCATCATGAACACAAAGAGCATCCACCACGATTGGAATGCGGACTACTATTATGAGGATGTCCACACCAAGCCCGGCTCCCGCGCGTCGGACTGCATCCGCTGCGGCAAGTGCGAGCGCATCTGCCCGCAGCATCTGCCGATCCGGACGCTGCTGCAGGATGTGGCGAAAGAGTTTGAGAAGAAATAAAAAAGCCTTCCCCCACGGCAGCCAATTCCCCCTGCAAGCGTTATTCCAATACGGAACATGGCACCCAGCAGCACGAGTTTGGTGAAAACAGCGTTTGCATCTACTGTGGATAAAACAACCCCCTAAAGTATAACAGCACCAGCCGTCACGCCCCCCGTGACGGCTGGTGCTGTTTTATAGGCGCAACGGCAGCAGCGCCCGGGCTGCAGCTTTCAAGGGCGTTGACAAAAGAATGGCAAACGGGCTTTTCGCGCTCGAACCAACAAAACCTGGTTGCCGCAGTTGTTGTTCCACCCGGAAATGATGCCGCTTGTGTGGAAAATCGCGCCCGGTTGGTTGAAAATTGGTGTGGAATATGCTATAATCCCAATATATGTCTGCCGTTTGGAGGGGGACTTTATGCACTACAACAAATCGCCCATGCTGCGTTTTTTCAACGCGCTGTTTGAATTTATACTGCTGGTCGTCGTTTTTATCATTGCGGGCGCGCTGCGCTCCGTCAGCCCGATCGGCAGCCGCTTCTTTATGTGGGACGTCTGGGCGTTTTTGCCCATCGCGGGGCTGTATGCGCTGGTGAACGTGGCCTGCTATGTGGTGGAAGGCTGCTACCGCTCGCTGCACAGCCAGAACAAAATGCGCCAGCTGTTCCAGATCGGCGTAACGAACCTGGTGGGCCTGGCGATGATGGCGACGGTGTTCTACATCTTCCGCGTCAGTCAGCTTTCGCGTTTGCTGCTGGCCTACTATTATGTCTTGTCGGTTGTGGGCATCCTGGCCAAGCGGATGCTGTTCAGCGCCCTGGCGACCGCCTATGTGCGGCGGCATGACATTGTGCCCCGCACGCTGATCATCGGCAGCGGCGAGCTGGCTCACCGGTTCTACAACGAAGTTTTCCGGGAAAAGAAAACGATGGCCATGCGGTACAGCGGCTACCTGGCGGCGGCCCCCTGCGCCGACCTGCCCGACTACCGCGGCACGGTGGCCGACCTGTTTGAGGTCGTGCGCACCCAGAAAATTGAAATGCTGGTGCTGGCCCAGGATGTGCAGGACGCCGAGGAAGTGCGCCGTATCATGCTGCTGGCCGATAACTTCCACCTGCGGGTGGCGGCGGTGCCGGTGTACAACGACTTTGTGACCGCCCGCAGCGAACTGGACAGCATCGGCGGTATGCGGTACATGGACCTGCGGTTGATGAACACCTGCGACATCATGGGCGTGAACATCGTCGTGACCGATATGGACAAGACCCTGCGCCTCATCGAGGAAAAACTGGAAGATTGGCGCGGGAAATACATCTGTGTGGCAAACGTCCACACCACTGTGACAGCCCACGAGGACCCCGACTACCAGAAGGTGCAGAACGGCGCAGTCATGGCCCTGCCGGACGGCGGCCCGCTCTCCAAATACAGCCGCCAGCAGGGGTATGTGGACGCGGCCCGCGTGACCGGCCCCGACCTGATGAAGGAGTTGCTGAAGGAGAGCAAAACCAAGCATTACCGCCATTATTTCTACGGCTCCACGCAGAAAACGCTGGATGTGCTGCGGGAAAAAGTCACGGAGAATTATCCCGGAGCTGTCATTGCGGGAATGTACTCCCCGCCATTCCGCCCGCTGACGCCCGAGGAGGACGAGGACGTGGTGCGGATGATCAATGAGGCCAAGCCCGATTTTGTCTGGGTGGGCCTGGGCGCGCCGAAGCAGGAGCGCTGGATGGCCGTACACGAGGACCGCGTGCAGGCGCTGATGGTGGGCGTGGGCGCCGCCTTCGACTACGAGGCGGGCAATATCCGCCGTGCCCCGCAGTGGATGCAGAAGCACAACCTGGAATGGCTTTACCGATTGATGCAGGACCCCAAGCGGCTGTTCAAGCGGTATTTTGTCACGAACACCAAGTATTTGTGGTGGACGTGGCGGCAGTGAAAAGCCTTCTCCCGGGGACTGCGCCCGCAGGCGCGTGTCGGAGCGCAACCGCCGAAGGCGGCCCGAAGGGCCGGATGAGGGGCAGGTTTGCCTCGATTGCCCGGTAAACGGGTTGCATCGGCAAACCT
>ENA-UOOC01002831-UOOC01002831.1-human-gut-metagenome-genome-assembly--contig:-C48old-NODE-2831-length-12519-cov-10.908697_pt1 | contig 12519 bp, 10 predicted proteins | sample MGYA00242469_ERZ724016 | MGnify/ENA metagenome assembly ERZ724016 | reverse complement strand
ACCTTTACCAACAAGGCAGCAGGGGAGCTGAAAGAGCGTCTGCGCCGGATGCTGGGCGGCGAGGAAGGGGACGAAGTGTTCGCCTCCACCTTCCACTCGGCCTGTGTGCGCATTCTGCGCCGCTGGGCCGAAGAAATCGGCTACCCCCGCAGCTTTACCATCTATGATACAGACGATGCCCAGCGTGTAATGAAAACCGTATATAAAGAGCTGAGCATCGATGATAAATTCCTGCCCATCAAGGCCGCCATCAACCAGATGAGCCGCTGGAAGGATCAGCTGGTCAGCCCGGAGCAGGCACTTGCAGACCACGCCAGAGACGTGAAGAGCACCCAGACCGCCCGCATCTACGCAGCTTACGAGAAAAAGCTGAAAGAGGCCGGTGCGTTCGATTTTGACGACTTGATCTACCAGACGGTGCAGCTGCTGGCTGAACACCCGGACGTGCGGGAGTTCTACCAGAACAAGTACCGCTACCTGCTGGTGGACGAGTATCAGGATACCAGCGTGGCGCAGTTCCGTCTGGTCAGCCTGCTCACCGGGCCGGAGCGCAACATCTGCGTGGTGGGCGATGACGACCAGAGCATCTACCGCTTCCGCGGCGCTACCATTGAGAACATTCTCAACTTTGAAAAACTCTATCCCGGCACCAAGACCATCCGACTGGAGCAGAACTACCGCTCCACCTCCAATATCCTCAACGCAGCCAACTGCGTCATCCAGCACAACACCGAGCGCAAGGGCAAGACCCTGTGGACGGACAACGGTGAGGGCGATAAGGTGCAGGTGTATACCGCCGAGAATGAGCAGGACGAAGCCAGCCATATCGCGGATGTCATCGGTCAGCACCTGAAGGAGGGCGGGCATCTGGCAGACCACGCCATTCTCTACCGTATGAACGCCCAGTCGGCTCCCATCGAAAGCTACTTCACCCGCGCGGGCATCCCGCATAAGATCGTGGGCGGGCAGCGCTTCAACGACCGCAAGGAGGTCAAGGACATTCACTCCTATATGTCTATCGTGGCCAACCCCCGGGACGATGTGCGGCTGCGCCGTATCATCAACGAGCCTGCCCGGAAGATCGGTGCTACCACCGTGGATGTCATTGCAGACCTTGCCGGGCAGCAGGGGGTCAGTATGCTGGATATCATCAGCCATGCAGACCAATACGCGAAACTTTCCCGCGCGGTCATGCCGCTGCTCAAGTTTTGGCAGATCTACCAGCGTTTGCAGGATTCTCTTGCCACCCGCACGCTGGACGAGTTTGCCTCCGATGTCATTGAACTGACCGGCTACAAGGCCATGCTGGAAGCAGACGCCGCCAAGGGGCACGAGGATGCCGCCGACCGTCTGCAGAACTTGGGTCAGCTGGTGAACAACGTCAAAAACTACTGTGACCAACACGGCGAGGAAGCCACGCTGGAGGGCTATCTGGAGGATATCGCCCTCATCAGCGATATCGACAGCTACAACGAAAGCAGCGATCAGGTGGTACTGATGACCATCCACTCTGCCAAGGGTCTGGAGTTCCCCTATGTGTTCCTCATCGGCATGGAGGAGGGCGTTTTCCCCAGCGAGATGAGCAAGTATTCCGAAGCAGATCTGGAGGAGGAGCGCCGTCTGGCTTACGTTGGCATCACCCGCGCCAAAAAGGAACTGTATATCTCCAACAGCGTCACCCGGATGCTGTATGGTCGCACCCAGCGCAACGAGCCCAGCCGCTTTCTGCGGGAGATCGAACCGGAGTATATCGAGGAGACCCGCAGCCCTGTACTGGAACAGCGTTCCCGCATGGGCGGCTGGGGCTCTGAGTACAGTGATACTGTGCCCGGTGGAGCATCCGGTTACTCCGGCCCCTCTGGTTACAGCCGCAGCAGCTACGGCGGCGGTTATGGCTCGGGTTACAGTTCGGGCAACCGCAGCGGCTATCTGAATCGGGAATACAACGCCGGTGAAGGCCGCGGCTTCGGCTCCTCTTACGGCGGAAGAAGTACATCTTCCACCGGCTTTGGCAACCACTATGGCAACAGCTCCACCCAGCCGACCACAAGAAGCGGCGGATTTGGCTCCGCATATTCCGGCGGAAATGCGACGAAAAACACTGTAAAGCAAACAGCCTTTACGGTAAATTCTGCCGTAAAACCGGCGGCTTCCGGTTCAAAGCACTATGAGCCGGGCGACATCGTGGAGCACAAGGTGTTTGGCCGCGGCACAGTGCTGAAGGTGAAGCCCGCTGCCGGGGATCAGATTGTAGAGATCAACTTTGAAAAAGTGGGCATCAAGAAAACGATGGCCAATTTTGCGCCCCTGACCAAGATTACGGAGGAAGAATGACCCTATGATGACTGTTCGTTTGATCGCCCACACCCCGGAACCGGAAAAGGTGGTGGCGGCTGCCGCAAAGCTTTGCTACTCCGACGCCCACATCACCGACCTTCTGGACGGGCTGGACGAGGAAAAAACTGCAAAATTCCTGACCATGCTCAGTGACCTTGGCCATGCCAGCCCCATCGAGCACGCCAGCTTTACTTTTGGCATCGAGGGGGTCAGCCGCACTCTGCTTGCCCAGATCACCCGGCACCGCATCGCATCCTTCAGCGTGCAGAGCCAGCGCTATGTGCGTCTGGATGATTTTCGCTATGTGACGCCCCCGGAGATCGAGGCTATCCCGGAAGCAAAGGCGGCTTTCCTTGCCAGCATGGAGGAGGACGCCCAGCGTTATCTCGACCTTGCCCACAAGCTGGAGAAGGGGCACACCGCCCGCCTGATGGCTGAGGGAATGCCGGAAAAGCAGGCACGCGCCAAGGCTTCTAAACAGGCCAACGAGGACGCCCGCTTTGTGTTGCCCAACGCCTGCGAGACCAAAATGGTGGTCACCATGAACGCCCGCAGCCTGATGAACTTCTTCCAGCTGCGCTGCTGCAACCGCGCCCAGTGGGAGATCCGGGAACTGGCTGAAAAGATGTTCACGCTGGTGTACCCGGTGGCACCCCATATCTTTGCCAAGGCCGGCCCCGCCTGCCTGTGCGGCCCCTGCCCGGAGGGCAAGATGTGCTGCGGCAAGACCGCCGAGGTGCGCGCAAAATATGCCGCCATTAAAGAAGGTGCCGCCGTATGAGCAAGGGCAAACTGATTGTGCTGGAAGGGCTGGACGGAAGCGGCAAGGCCACACAGGCAAAGCTGCTGGCAGAGCATCTCGCCGCGCAGGGTGTGCCGGTACAAAAGATCACCTTCCCGGACTATGCCAGCGATTCCAGCGCACTGGTCAAGATGTATCTGGCCGGGCAGTTCGGCCAGCACCCGGACGATGTAAACGCCTATGCGGCTTCCAGCTTTTACGCGGTGGACCGCTATGCCAGCTATAAAACCAGCTGGGGCAGCTTTTATGAGCAGGGCGGTGTGATCATCGCCGACCGCTACACCACCTCCAACGCGGTGCACCAGTGCTCGAAGCTTCCGCAGGAGCAGTGGGAGGAATATCTGCACTGGCTGTTTGATTACGAGTTCCGTCTGCTGGGACTGCCCGCACCGGACAGGGTCATCTATTTGCAGGTAGACCCGGCGGTCAGCCAGCGGCTGATGACCCAGCGCTACCACGGCGACGAGAGCAAAAAGGACGTGCACGAAAAGGATACGGCTTATCTGGCGCGCAGCCGCGCTGCTGCCGAGTTCTGCGCCCGGCATCTTGGCTGGGATACCGTGCACTGCACCAGCGGGGACGCCATGCGCAGCATTGAAGATATCCAGCAAGAGGTACAGCAGCTTGCTCGGAAAACACTGGGCTGAACGATAAAATATGATAAGAGGGGGCATCCTGAACGATGTATCGTCTGATGCAGCCGTCCGATGAGGCGGCAGTGCTGGCTTTGTGGCAGAGCCAGCATCATGATACCGAAGATTTTGCAAAAATGGTACTGGAACGCTTTGCCGGTATGCAGAACATTTATGTGGCCGACGAAAACGACGCCATCGTGGCGGCTGCGCTGGCTGTGCCGGTCACCCTGCAGGGGCGCACGGGCAATTACCTGTGCCTGTGCGGCGAGGGCAGTCTGCTGCTGGCGGGTCTGCTGGATACCCTGTGCGCCCACCAAAAGCTGCGGGGCGCAGGCTTTACCGTGACAGTCCCGGCAGATGCAGCACAGGCCGCTCTGCTGCAGGATAAAGGCTTTGCAAAGGCTTTTGCCCTGCGTTGCCTGCCTCGTGAGGTGAGCCGCAACCTGTGGAGCCAGGCGGAATTTGACACGGTAACGGCCAAAAAGCTGTGCGAGCTGCGGGAACAGTTCTGGAAGGATACCGTGCAGCTGAGCCCGGAACGCATGGCGGTGGTGTTGCAGGAGCTGTACGCCCGGGGCGCTACCATCGTGTCCAACGAACATGGCTACGGCATCTACTTCCGCAAGGAGGATACCCTGTATTTTGTGGAGATGATGGCCGACAGCGACCGCGCCGCCGAGATCCTGATGGAAGCCGCCCGCGAGAAGGAAGTCATCGTGGAAAAGGCAGTCATTACGGTAGGTGCTGCCCAGCCGCTGTTTCTGGGCGAGGGCACCCGGCAGGAATACGGCATGATCCGCTTTGACGCAGAGCCTTTTGACGTAAGCGAAAGCTATCTGCGTCTGATGCTGGAAAACTGAAAAAAGGAAGGTGCGTATGGCACACAACGATACACACGCAGCCCGCAAAAAGGGCAGTGCAGGCAAAATTCTGCTGGTAGTGCTTCTGCTGCTTTTTCTGGCAGCGGGCGCAGCGGTGCTGTTTGCCCGTAGCGAGATCCACGGCAGCAGTAAGTCCGGCACTGCGGTCACCGTAAGCATCCAGCAGGGCAGCGGCGTGGCGGCTATTGCCAACAAGCTCAAGGATGCAGGCGTCATCCGCTCTGCCTACCTGTTCCGCTGGTATGTGGGGGAAAAGGGCGCTGCCGCAAAGCTGCAGTACGGCGATTTTGAACTGACCATCGGCAGCTCCTACGATGCACTCATCAGCACGCTTTCCCAGTATGCCAAAGCGGAAACGGTGCGGGTAACTATCCCGGAGGGTACCACGGCCATTGCCATTGCCCAGAAGATGGAAGCCGCCGGTCTGTGCACCGCCGAGGAGTTTTTGAAGGAAGCCAACGAGGGCGATTTCAGCACATATACCTTCTGGCAGTATATCCCGGAGGATAAGGATGCCCCGAACCGCTTTATGAAGTGCGAGGGCTATCTTTTCCCGGAGACCTACGAGTTTTTGAAGAATGATACGGTGCATAACTATGTAGCTACCTTCTACGCCCAGTTCGATGCACAGTTCACCGCCGAAATGTACGCAGCGCTCAAAAAGCAGGACATGACCCTGCCGGAGCTTGTCACCCTTGCCTCCTTTGTGCAGGAGGAAGCGGGCAATAGTCAGGACTCCAACGTGGCGCAGGTGTTTCGCAACCGTCTGGCGGAGGGCTCGCCCTATCCCCGGCTGCAAAGCAACACCTCCAGCCATGTCCAGAGCGACGCCGACAACAACTATCTCTGGAACTGGGTCGCACCCTACTACGGCGGCTGGGACGATATCCCGGAAAATATCCTTGCAGCCTACGACACTTACAGCTGTATCGGCCTGCCCGCAGGCCCTATCTCGAACCCCGGCCTTGCCGCCATCAAGGCAGCGCTGGAGCCGCAGCCCGATGAGGAAGCCAAGAACGCTTACTTCTTTGTGACCGACCTCAAGGGCAATTACTACTATGCCCACACGCTGGCAGAGCACAATGCCAACTGCAAAACTGCCGCAGCTGTGAACAAAAACCTGAAAAACTGAGGAAAGGCCGCTGCACAAAAACATGGTGCGGCGGCCCCTTTCCGGTCAGAAAACTGTGATACATAAGAGAGGAACCTACAAATGTTACAGATCCCGGAACTGCTTGCCCCGGCGGGCGATGCGGAACGTTTGCGTTATGCCATCAACTACGGTGCCGATGCCGTTTACTGCGGCCTGCCGGAGTTTGGTATGCGCTCGGCTCCGGCCAATTTCACCCCGGAGCAGCTGACGGAAAGCGTCATCTACGCCCATGCTCGCGGCCGCAAGGTCTACTTGACCATGAACACCCTGCCCACCAACGAGGAGGCCGACCGCCTGCCGGAGGCCATCAAGGAAGCCGCCAAAGCCGGTGTGGATGCCTTTATTGTGGCAGATCTCGGTGTGCTGGACGCCTGCAAGACCTTTGCCCCGGACATTGACGTGCATCTTTCCACCCAGACCGGCATCACCAACTGGGCAGCCGCCCGCGCCGCCTACAAAATGGGCGCAAAGCGGGTGGTGCTGGCCCGGGAGATGACCTTGCAGGATATTGCCATCCTGCGCGATAAGACCCCACCGGAGCTGGAGATCGAAGCCTTTGTGCACGGTGCTATGTGCATGAGCGTGTCCGGCCGGTGCCTGCTGTCTAACTACATGGCCGGACGTGACGCCAACCGTGGCCAGTGCGCCCAGCCCTGCCGCTGGAAGTACTACCTGAGCGAGGAGACCCGCCCCGGCCAGCTGTACGAGATCGGCGAAAACGAGAACGGCAGCTACATCCTTAACGCCAACGATCTGTGCACCGCGCCCTTCATTGATCTGATCTGCAAGGCGGGCGTGGACAGCCTGAAGATCGAAGGCCGTGCCAAGACCTTCTACTATGTGGCCAGTGTTACCGCTGCCTACCGCAAGGCACTGGACGCCTATCTGGCCGACCCGACAAACGATAACTTTGAACTGCCGCCGGAGGTGTACGCAGAGCTTACCCGCACCAGCCACCGGCACTACTCTCCTGGCTTCTATTTCGGCCGCGAACAGGCCAAACAGGCCACCGACAGCGCCACCTACATCCGCGAGTGGGAGTTCGTGGGCACGGTGGACAGCTGGGAAAACGGCATCGCCCACTGCCAGCAGCGCGGCAAATGGAGCCTTGGGGATACGCTGGAGGCGCTGTGCCCGGACGGACGCAGCATCCCGCTTACCCCGGAATGGATCGAGAACGAAGCAGGGGAGCGGGTGGAAAGCACCCCTCACGCCATGGAAAAATACACCATGCCCACCCCGGAGCTGCCGCCCATGAGCCTGCTGCGCCGGAAAACGGTGTAACAGCGTGACAAAAAGGAAGGAAACCGCCGTGAAGTATAGTAATACTTCTGGCCGCTACGCCCTTCTGGACGAGCTGCGTGGGCTGGATCTGGTCAGTATGATGCTCTATCACGGCTGCTGGGATCTGGTCAATCTCTTCGGCATTCAGGCCGACTGGTATTATGGTCTGCCCGGGCATCTGTGGCAGCAGAGCATCTGTTGGGTGTTTATTCTGTTGTCCGGCTTCTGTGTGCAACTGGGGCATCATACCTTGCGCCGGGGCGCACAGGTGTTTGGGGCAGGGGCGCTTGTCACGGCGGTCACGCTGCTTTTTATGCCGGAGGACAGGGTCGTTTTTGGTGTGCTGACCCTGCTGGGTAGCGCCATGCTGCTGACCGGCCTTTTGGAAAAGCCGCTGCGGCGCATTCCACCCGCAGCAGGGTTTGCTATCTCCGCAGTGCTGTTCGCCCTTACCCGCAATGTTTCGGCAGGCTATCTGGGTTTTGGCAGTCTGCGCCTCTGGCTGCCGCAGACACTCTATGCAAACTACGTTACAGCGTACTTTGGCTTTTATCCGTGGTGGTTCTATTCTACGGATTATTTTGCCCTTCTGCCGTGGTTGTTTCTGTTCTGGGCAGGGTACTTTCTCTACGGCATTGTAGGGCGGCAGCGCATGGGGCCCTTGCGTCGCTCGGTCTGCCCGCCGCTGGGCTGGCTTGGGCGGCACTCGCTGCTGTTGTATCTACTGCATCAGCCGGTCATCTACGGAGTGCTGTTGGTGGTTTTCCGCGTATTAGGCGGCTGAAACACATGCTTCATGCACTTTTGAGCAAGGCGGCATTGTTGCACCGTGCAAACATTGCGCAAACGTCTTGACAAGCAGGGCAGGGCTGTGGTATCCTGTTGACGGTTAGGAAATACTAACTACAAAAATGCGTCATGAAATATGGACGCATTTTCACAGAACATGAAGTTATTCAAAACTAACTACGCAGAGAAAGAGGTAGAGTTTTATGAGCAAAGTAGCAATCGTATTCTGGAGCGCAACCGGCAACACCGAGACCATGGCAAACTGCATCGCCGAGGGTGCAGGTGCCAACGGCACCATCGTGCCCTGCACCGAGATGACCCCCGCAAAGTTGGCAGAGTTTGACGTTGTGGCCTTTGGCTGCCCGGCTATGGGTGCAGAGCAGCTGGAGGAGAGCGAGTTCGAGCCTATGTTTGCTGCGCTGGAAGGCTCTCTGAACGGCAAAAAGATCGCACTGTTCGGCTCCTACGGCTGGGGTGACGGTCAGTGGATGCGCGATTGGGCGCAGCGCGCACAGGACGACGGCGCACAGCTGTTCAGCGAGGAAGGCCTCATCTGCAACGAAACGCCCGATGATGATGTGCAGGCTGCCTGCCGTAAGCTGGGCGCAGATCTGGCTGCTTGGTAAGACCCATGTATAAACTCTTGCTCCATAGGGCAACCTATGGACAAAGAGGTGATAAACATGGAAAACATCGGCGTGACCTGTGATGTCTGCGCGTGCTGCCACAACGTGGACGGCTGCAAATGTGATCTGCCGCAGATCAAGGTGACGGAGCAGTGCAGCTGCACCACCCAGCAGGTGGAGACCCCGCACTACTGCCAGAGCTACGAGGAAAAGTAAGTTCCCCACCAACGCACAGCAGCCCCTGCCGGAGAAACCTTTCCGGCAGGGGCTGCTGTTTGTTATATGAACATTCAGCGCAGCGCCACGTTACAGGTGGCAAGGCTGCGGATCAGCGTACCAACGCTGTCCTTCATCTGGATGCCGGCAAAGCCCAGCGCAAAGGCGGCCTGCACGTTTTCCAGTCTGTCGTCGATAAATATGCATTCGCTGGCCTTCAGCTGATACTTTTTCAACAAAGCCTTGTAGATCTGCGGGTCAGGCTTATTCACCTGTACCTCGCAGGAGGCTACACCGCCGTCAAACTGGGTCAGTACGCCGCGCTCGGTCAACAATTCCAGCACATCCTGCGGAATATTGCTCAGGTAATACACGCAATAGCCGTGGTTCTTCAGCCGCCGCACCAGCTCCAGCATCCGCAGACGCGGGCGCAGAATGTGCATCCAGTCGTCCAGAACGCCCTGCACCTCAAAGGCGCAGCCCTCGGCACGGGCGTGCTCCAGCATCCGCTGGTTGCCGTCATAGCGGGAAAGCTTGCCTGCGTCCAGCAACTGCCACTCCTCGCTGCCAAAGGTCAAATCGTAGACCTTTTCTTCCATTTCGGCGTTGCACAGCCGGTCTACCAAGTAGGCTTTGGGGTCAAAATCCACCAGTACACCGCCGATATCAAAAATAATGCTTTTATACATAAATACTGCCTCGCTTGTATTGGATGTTTTCCAGATATTTTCCATAGTATACCACAACCGGGCGGGTGCTTTCCACCCCTTTGGCATAGAAAATGCCGCCCCGGCGTATGCTGTGACAGAAAGGGGAGAGCACCGTGACGATCCGGGAACTTTGTGAGAAGGAGGTCGTTCAGCTGGAGCAGGGGGTGTGCCTTGGCCGCGCGGACGATTTGGAGCTTGACCCCGCAACGGCGCAGCTGCAAAGCTTGATTTTGCTGGGCAGACCGCGGCTTTTTGGCCTGCTGGGCCGGGACGAGAGCCTGACCATCCCGTGGCAGGAGATCGAGACCATCGGCACAGACGCCATTCTGGTGCATACTGCTGTGCCAAAAGCACCGGCAGCACCTCACGGCTTCTGGCAGCAGCTGCGGGCAAAGCTTGGTCTGTGAAAAATAGGGGAATATTTTGAAAAATAAAACTGTAATTTTTGTAAAATCATGAATGGACATTTTCGGCGAAATGACTATAATAGGCACGAAAGGCTTGTGCAAATAGCAAAGCCACTTTGGAAATAGGGTTCGGGACGTGGAAAGGGATATCGACTATGAAAACATCCAAACCGCTGTTGACCCTGCGGATGCTCTTCCCGGCGGCAGCTTCCTTTATCGTGCTGCTGCTGGGTGAGTGGATCGCGCGCGGGTCACTGACCGCTGATACCTTTATCAGCTTTATTTTCCCCCATTTCGGGGCGTATCTGCTGGCATGGCTGCTGCTGTTTCTGGTGTGGGAGCTGCTGGACTGGGTGCTGCGCATCCCGCCGCTTGCTACGCTGGGCATGGCCGTTTTGGGCTGTGCGCCCTGCGCAGTAAACTTCTATACCATGCAGCTGCGGGGTGAGCCCTTTCTGCCGTGGGACCTGATGCAGGTGTCCGAAGCCGCCGGTGTAGCCTCGGCTGCCGGGCTCAAGCTGCAGACCAGCATGGTGGTCTCCATTGTGCTGGTGCTGGCACTGACGGTGGCAAGCTTCTTTGTTTACCGCGGGCGGCTGCGCCAGCGTTGGCTGCCAAGGCTTGCTGGCACCGGTGCTTCGGCAGCGGCGCTGTGTCTGCTGATCTTCGGCGTTTACTTACAGCCTGCAGTCACGCAGGTTTTGGGCATCACGCCGGATGCGTGGATGCAGGACCGCTACTACCGTTATTACGGTGTACTTACCGGTTTTATGACCAACCTCACCAATTTGGAGATCGCCAAGCCCGAGGGCTACTCGGAGCAGGCAGTAGACGACATTCTGGATAATGTGGCCGAGAGTGAGAAATTCTCCACCGGCCCCATGTATGCAGGCAGCTATGCCGCCACTACCCCCAAGGAGGAGCAGGCAAAGCAGCCTACCATTATTTATGTGATGGATGAATCCTACTGGGATGTTTCGGAGCTGGAGCAGTACGGCATCACCTTTGATACCGATGTATCACAGAACCTTCACGCTCTGCAGCAGACCAGCGCTTACGGCAGGGCATACAGCCCCAGCTTTGGCGGCGGCACCTGTGATGTGGAGTTTGAAGCTCTGACCGGCTACTCGGTGTCCTTCCTGCCCAGCGGCAGCAAACCCTACCAGCAGCACGTCACAAAGCCCATGTTCGCCCTGCCCAATTACCTTAAACTCAAGGGCTATCAGACCGCTGCGGTGCACTGCTTCTGGGCAAAATACTGGAGCCGCGATAAAGCCTACCCCAACCTCGGCTTCAGCGATTTTATCAGTCTGGAGGATATGCACGGCGTGACCAAGGTGCGCAAGCACTACTGGACCAACGGCCTTGTGACCGATGACTCCATGGCCGACCAGATCATTCAGCAGTACGAGAAGATGAGCAATTCCTCTGATAAGCCCATCTTCCTGCACGCGGTCACCATGCAGAATCATACCAATTATAATAGGGATAACTACCCGGACGACGAGCGGGTGCACGTCGTGTCCCATCCGGTGGGGCTCAAGAGCAGCACCGTGGGCGCGCTGGAAGATTTTGCTACCGGCATCCGGGATGCAGACGCCATGCTGGGCAAGCTGACAGCGTATTTCTCTCAGGTGGACGAGCCGGTCATTCTGGTGTTCTGGGGCGACCACTATAACCCCATCGATTCCAACTACGATGTCTACACCACCACCGGCTACGCAAGCGGCTCCAGCACCGACCCCCGTCTGCACCAGACCACGCTGCTGATGTGGTCGAATTACAGCCAGCAGCAGGTGGACTTTGGCACCATTGCCGCCTACGATATCTCCCCGGTGATGATGGAGCTGTTCGGGCTGGAGCAGCCGCTGTACTTCCAGTACCTCAACCGGCAGCTGCGGGTTGCCAGCCGCAGCTGCACCCGCGGCACCACCATGAATCTGGATGGCACCACCACCCAGCAGCCCACGGAGTTCCAGCAGCGCTGGACAAACGAGCACTGGATGCTGCAATACGACCTGATGTTCGGCAAGGGATACGCCCTCAACCGTATGGGTGTTGCAGGTTTGAGCGGGATGAATACGGGCAAATAAGAGAAAAAGTAAGCATTTCTTTATACAAAACAGAGAAAACCACTTGCAACCGCATTCTTTTTGTGCTATTATAACAAAGCATTACACACGCATCACTATGCCCTTTTGTGCCCTTTTGGGTTGAGGGCAGTCCGCCGGTACCCGATGTACCGTGCAGATCACGGTGTGCGGAGGCAAAACAATATCTGGAGGTATTTTATTATGGCAGTCGTTTCTATGAAGCAGCTTCTCGAGGCAGGTGTGCACTTCGGTCACCAGACCCGCCGCTGGAACCCCAAGATGGCTAAGTACATCTTCACCGAGCGCAACGGCATCTACATCATCGATCTGCAGAAGACCGTGAAGAAGCTGGACGAGGCTTACAACTACGTGAAGGAAGTTGCAGCTGAGGGCGGCGACATCCTGTTCGTCGGCACCAAGAAGCAGGCTCAGGAGTCCATCCGTGACGAGGCTCTGCGCTGCGGCATGCACTACGTCAACGCTCGTTGGCTGGGCGGCATGATGACCAACTTCCGCACCATCCGTAAGCGTATCGACCGTATGGATCAGCTGGCTAAGATGAAGGAGAACGGCACCTTCGAGCTGC
>ENA-UOOC01002828-UOOC01002828.1-human-gut-metagenome-genome-assembly--contig:-C48old-NODE-2828-length-12531-cov-5.161270_pt1 | contig 12531 bp, 14 predicted proteins | sample MGYA00242469_ERZ724016 | MGnify/ENA metagenome assembly ERZ724016 | reverse complement strand
GAATATCTTGAACATGGGTGTTGCGGATAACACGCCTATGGGCAGACTGATGGTGACAGTTCTGTTTGCTTTTGCCGAATATGAGCGGGATATGATTGTGGAAAGAACCTCAGCCGGAAAAGCATATAAGCGGGAACATGAGCCGTCTTATCGTGAAGGGAGAAAGCCAATCTCTATCGACAAAGTACATTTTCAGAAAATCGCCCAAAAACAAAAAGACGGTTCCATGACTGTGAGAGATTGTTGCAGAGAACTTAACATAAGCCGTTCTACATGGTATAATCTGATAAGAGAGGAAGCCCGAGTATGAAAAAATATCTGTATCTCGTCTTTTCATTTATGCTGTTGGGCCTTTGCTCTTGCGCTGTTCCTTCTGAAAGCGAACAATCTATCACGGAAACTTCGGAACAGGCCATTTACAAAGACCAATATGTTGAGGTAAAATTTGAAGGAGTTGGGGAATTACCTTCTATTGATGGAATGTCAGCAATAAACTTGGCCCTTAAAAATCTTGGTGATGAAGAAATAACGGTCTTGTTTATGGACTCTTCTGTGAATGGTACAATGGTGCAGTTTGTAAGTGGTGTACCGGCCACAATGCAAGGTGGAAAAGAAATCGTATATACTTTGAGTTTTAATAACGAAATTGCTGGTATTTCTGATTATAGTGAGATTGATGAATTGGAATTCTCATTATCCGTTAATGACACAAATTTTTCTGAGATTAGTAGAAGCGAATTGTTGGCAGTTGAAATATCATCATGAATAAATAGGCTCTTTCAACAGGGAAGAGTAACAGCCACTACGGGCTATCGGAGAAATCCGGTAGCCCTTATTTTTTGGAGGTCATTATGGTAGTAAATATTTTGGGAACAGCGTACACAGTCAATCTTGTCACTGAACAGGCCGAGCCAAGGCTTGAAGGGTGTGACGGTTTTTGTGACGAAACTACGAAAGAAATCGTGGTGGAGAATTACAAGAGAGGCCAGCAGGGAGAAAAGGGCCGGTTGGAAATACAGGAGAAGAAAAATATCCGGCATGAGATTGTTCACGCTTTTTTGTTTGAAAGCGGATTGGCTGAGAATAGCGAGTGGGCGCAGAACGAGGAAATGGTAGATTGGTTTGCTTGTCAGGCTCCCAAGATTTATGCGGCCTTTCGAGCGGCAGGAGCGATTTGAGGTGATGTTCTATGGATTATCGTAAGATCGCAGATGGCATTCAGAGATATATCGAAAATAAGCCGAATGACCATACAGCTTATCTTGACCTGTTATCTCTGTGCCGTCAGTGGGAGGAAGAGGATTTTCAGAGCGCACATGATCTGAATGGTGAGCTACGGCGGCTCTGTGCCAGACAGTTACATCTTGTTTCCCCGAAAGAAGCGGACAAATTTTATGAGGCATGGCGGAAGAGTCTTCTCTTTGACGCTCCCTATAAATTTGACGCTTTCATGACCTACATTGAACTTGATCGGAAGCCAGAAAAGCGGTTCTACGCCCCCAGACGGCACTACCTGAAACCCATGGTGCAAGGCTTCCAAGATGTACTTGACGGAAAACTGCGTCTTTTGACAATATCCATGCCGAAAAGAGCCGGTAAGTCACAAACTGGTATCAATTTTGTTAATATGCTCTCTGGAAAATACCCTGACCGGTCAACCTTGATGGAAGGAACAGGAGATGACCTTGTAAAGAGCTTCTATAATGGGTGTCTGGAATACCTGACTACTCCCAATGAGTATCTGTTCTATGATGTGTTCCCGGAGTCCCGCTTGGTGCAGACGGGCGCAGACACCAAGATTATCAATCTGAAATCCAAGTCCCGGTTCCCTACTATTATGTGCCGCTCTATTGACGCTCGACAGGTAGGTTTGTCCGAAGCCACCAATGTTCTCTATCTTGATGACTGTGTGGAAGGCCGTGAAGAGGCAAAGAACCGTCAGAGGCTCGATGATAAATGGGAAGTGATCTCCGGTGATATTATGGGCCGTGCTATTGAGGGTACACCTATGGTCTTTACCGGCACCCGGTACTCCATCTATGACCCCATTGGTCGCATTCAGGAACACGCCCAGAGAGAAGGTTGGTCGTGGAGGGCTATTGAAATACCGGCTCTTGACCCGATCACTGACGAAAGCAATTATGAGTATGAGCGTGAGGGGCAGAAGGTGTTTACCACGGCCTATTTCCGGGAGCAGAGAGAACTTTTGTCTGCGGAGCAGTTTGAAAGCGAATTCCAGCAACAGCCTTTTGAGGCCAAGGGTCTTCTGTTCAACAAGGACGAACTGAATTATTTCTTCGAGTTACCTCCTGATCGGGAACCGGACACCATTATTGCCGTAGGTGATACCGCCGAAAGCGGTTCTGACTCTACTTCTATGCCGGTTGCGGTCATTTATGGTACTGAGGTCTATATTGTCGATGTGGTCTTTGATGACGCTCCGGCTGAGGTGACAAAACCCGAATGTGCCAAGTGCCTGATCTCGAATAAGGTTGCCTCTGCTACCTTTGAAGCGAACAATGCCGGTCAGTATTATGCCAGAGATGTAGCGGAGATCATTCGCCAGCACGGGTATTCGATTGGTATTCGGACAAAGAGAACGATTTCAAACAAGCAGACCCGGATTGAATTTGCCTCCGACAACATCAAGAAGAATTTCTACTTCAAACACCCTTCCACCTATAAGCGTGGGAGCCAGTATTGGAATTTCATGAAGGAATTGACCACTTACACCAGAAGCGGTAAAGTTCCTCATGATGACGCACCGGACTCTCTTGCCCTTCTGGAAAATGAAATTCGTATGTTGACCGGGAGCAAAATCGAGGTATTCAAGCGGCCCTGCTAAAAGAAATTTTTGACTTTTAGGCTCTCCAATGGTATTCTGAAAGATTAGGCATTGACAAGCATTGGAGTATTCGGTATAATGAATAGTGATGAAGTAGGTAGAGGGGAGGTGTCTTTGCAGAATGAAGCCTCTGTGCGGTCGTAGAGTGATTTATACCGATGTAGAGGAAATCACGGATGGAAATGTTGTGAGTGTTCTGCAAAAGGCACTTGCCATTCATCTTCAAAACCGGGCCGAGATTGATTATCTCTATCGGTACTATAAGGGAGATCAGCCTATTCTGTACCGAAGGAAAGAGGTTCGACCTGAGATCAACAACACTGTGGTTGAAAACCGGGCCAATGAGATTGTTTCTTTCAAGGTCGGTTATCTGATGGGAGAGCCGGTTCAGTATGTCGCTCGTGGTGATGATAAAGCAGTCACCGACAGCGTGACAAGGCTGAATGATTATATGCTCTCCGAGGACAAAGCTGCCAAGGACAAAGAGTTGGCTGATTGGTCGCATATTTCCGGTACTTCGTACCGCATGGTTCTTCCTGATAGTGAGGCCAATGTGGAAGAGGACGAGTGCCCCGCTGAGATTTTCAGCCTTGACCCTCGGTATTCCTTTGTGGTGTATAGCACTTCCCTTGGGACACCGGCCAAGATGGGCGTGAAGTATGTTCTGTTGGAAGACGGTACTCTTCTGTTCAGCTGCTACACGCATAATCACTTCTTCGAGATCACCAATACTTGGAATATTCTGCGAAGTGAAGAACAGATTTTGGGTATTCCCATTATCGAATATCCGGCGAATAATGCTCGCCTGGGTGCCTTTGAGATTGTCCTTCCCCTGTTGGACGCTATCAATACCGTAGAGTCTAACCGGCTGGATGGCGTGGAGCAGTTCATTCAGGCCCTCATGCTCTTCCACAATGTGGACATTACCTCTGAGGATTATAAAGAGCTGCGGGAAGAGGGAGCAATCAAATTCAAGGATATTGACCCTTCCCTAAAGGCGGAAATTCAGTATTTGACCGCTGAGTTAAATCAAAGCCAGACTCAAACACTGGTAGACGATATGTATGATACCGTCCTTACGATCTGCGGAATGCCGAACCGTAATGGTGGTTCTTCCACCAGTGATACCGGTTCCGCAGTCATCATGCGGGATGGTTGGTCGGCGGCAGAAGCCAGAGCCAAGGACAGTGAACTGATGTTCAAGAAGTCCGAGAAGGAGTTCTTAAAGCTCCTGCTTCGGATTTGTAGTGATCTTGGGGACTTAGAGTTGAAGTTGTCGGCGGTGGAAATTCGGTTTACCCGCCGCAATTATGAGAATATCACCGAAAAGGCAAATGTCCTGATCGCTATGTTGAATAACTCCAAGATTGCTCCGCAGCTGGCTTTTACTCATTGTGGTATGTTCACTGACCCGCAGATTGCTTACAACATGAGCATGGAGTACGCAAAGGAGCAGGAGAAGAAAGCCTTAGAACTTGCTTCTAAACAGAACCCGGATGGAGGGAATGGAGGAAATGAACCCGGAGGTCAAAAGTCCAGTTCTGGTGACACCGGAAGCGGTTCGGACGATGAATGAAATCCTTTCCCGTGGCAAGGGTGTTGAACTTGCCGTGAGAAATGGGAGGCTGGTTCTTTGGGAAACAGCCAGTAAAAAGAAATATGAGGCCGTTATAGCGAGATAACGGTAACAGCCATTACGGGCTATTGGTAAGAGTGGAAACGCTCTTGCCGATAGCCCGTTTTGTTTTTGATTTTAATGCCGCAAGGCTTGAAATGGTCAGTGAAGACCTAAAAACGCAAAAGGGAGAAAACCCTACCAAAAACGGAAAATAGTGCTGAGGGAACAGCCTTGTTAAACGCAGGAGGTATTTGTTATGGCAAAGATTGACACCAGTTTGATTGAAGGTTATGCGGACATGACCCCGGAACAGAAGCTCGCCGCTTTGGAGGCTTTTGAGTACGAGGATAATGCCGCAGAGCTGGAAAAGCAGAAGAACGCTCTTTCCAAGGCAAATTCTGAGGCCGCTGAGTGGAAGCGTAAGCACAATGCTCTTCTGTCCGAAGAGGAAAAGAAGAAGCAGGAGGACGCTGACAAGTTGGCCCAGATGGAACAAGAGCTTGCCGATCTCCGTAAGGGTAAGACCGTTTCGGAGTATAAGGCCAAGTTCGTTGCTCAGGGCTACGATGAAGCTCTGGCTGAGGAAACCGCTCAGGCTCTTGCCGATGGTGACAGTGCTAAGGTCTTTGCCAATCAGAGCAAGTTCCTCGAAGAGTATGCGAAGAAGGTCAAAGCTGACGCTTTGAAAAAGACCCCTAAGCCTACTCCCGGTGCTGGTTCTGGTGGCGGTGCGATTGACTACGACAAGAAGATTGAAGAGGCGCAGAAGAACGGTGATCTGGCCGCTGTTGCCTACTACAACCGCCTGAGAGCGCAGGAAGAGGCTGAACAGAACAAATCGTGAGAGTAAAGGAGAATGACTTATGGCAGATACTCTGGCTACCAGTTTTGGAGTATTGAACTACTCCGGTATGCTCTTCAATAAGGGCAATACCCGTTGTCCCCTGTCCTCCATTATCGGCGGCAGGGCAAAGACCACCAATCATGTTGAGTTTGTGACCGGTCAGGAGTACACCACCGGTGGAGGCGAACAGCCTGCTATCAGCGAAACCGCCTCCCTGACTGCCCCTGACGCTACCGTTGTCACTCGGACTCAGAAGACCAATGTGACTCAGATTTTTCAGGAGTCCGTAGGTATTTCCTATGCCAAGCAGTCCAATATGGGTACTCTGAGCGGTCTGAATGTGGCAGGTCAGCAGGCTAACCCGATCAATGAGCTGGACTTTCAGGTTGCAGCTAAAATGCAGAAGGTTAACCGGGACATTGAGTTCACCTTCATTCAGGGAACTTACAATAAGGCCACCTCTGACGCTACCGTGAACAAGACCCGTGGACTGGTGGAGGCTATTACCACCAATGTCACCGCTATGGCAAACAAGCCCCTTGGTCTGTGGGGTATTGCCGACATGGTGAAGAAGGTTTATGGGGCTAATGCTCCCACCGATGGCCTGTGCCTGTGGTGTGACGCTGTGACTCTGTTTCAGGTCAACGCTGACGCTGTGCAGAACGGTCTTACTGTGGTTCCCGCCGCTCGGGAGATCAATGGTATCGCTCTGTCCAGTGTGGTTACTCCCATCGGTGTTGTCTACCTGTACCTTGGCGAGTGTCTTCCTGCTGGTACGGCCCTGCTTCTGAACCTGAATGTGATCGCTCCCGTTTATCAGCCTGTTCCCGGTAAGGGTAACTTCTTCTTGGAGCCTCTTGCCAAGGTTGGTGCCGGTGAGAAGTATCAGCTCTTCGGTCAGATCGGCCTTGACCACGGCCCCGAGTGGTATCACGGCAAGTTTACCGGTATCTCTACCGAGTTCACCGCTCCCACTTACAGCCGTAGCGTGTATGTGGCGAATGCGGCTGACTTCCCCGGTGGTTCTGCGGGTTAAAGAGAAATTTTGATGGAAAGGGATGACAGAAATCATGACTGACGCTGAAAAACTGTCCATGTTGAAGACCATGACCGGCGAAACAGATGAAGCCATGCTTTCTGTCTACCTTTCTATCGCCGCAAATAAGGTTTGCCGGAGGGCTTATCCCTTTGACGAAACCGTTACCACCGTTCCGCCCCGGTATGACTTCAATCAGGTAGAGATCGCAGCTTACCTTGTGAATAAGCGTGGTGCGGAGGGAGAAACGGCGCACAGTGAGAATGGTATTTCTCGTTCTTATGAGGACGGAGATGTACCGCCTACTCTGTTGCGTGAGATAGTTCCCTTTGCCAGCGTCATCAAGGGGGACTCGACCTCATGAAGATCATGGAGCGTAATAAATCGTCCTATTGGTACTTGCTTTATGACAAGAAAGAACCGGTTCGGGACGAGGACGGCAATGAAACAGGAGATAGCCGTGTGGTCTATAAGGCCGCTGTCCAGCGGCGGGATAATGTGTCGGCGGCTACCGGTTCGGCTCAGGTGGAGCAGTTTGGAAATTTCATCTCTTATGACAAGGTGATTGTTACTGATGATCTCTCTTGTCCCATTGATGAAAATACCGTGCTGTTTGTTGATAAAGAGCCGGAATATGACGCTGACGATAATCCCCTCTATGACTACATCGTGCGGCGTGTGGCTAAGAGTCTAAATTCCATCTCCTACGCTATAAGCAAGGTGACGGTATCGTGAAGACGATTAAAGTACCTCTGTCTGTGGCCGGGATTGATAATGCCATTCGGGAGCTTGAACGCTACCAAAATTGGTTGAAAACCCGAGTGAACCTTCTGCTTGATCGGCTGGCCCAAGAGGGATTGTCTGTCGCTTCGGTCAATTTTGCGAAAGCGGAATATGACGGAACGAATGATGTTTCTGTGTCTGTTGAGCAAAGGGCAACCGGAGCCAGAGCGATTGTTGCCGTTGGTGCTTCTGTCCTCTTTATTGAGTTCGGCACCGGTGTTGTCTACCCGGACAATCACCCGGAAGCTGCGGAACACGGTATGCGCCGTGGAGAGTATGGAGCTGGTCATGGTAAGCAACAGACATGGGGTTACTACGGTGAAGCCGGTACGAATGGTGTTGAGTTCACCAAACCGAACGGGAATACCGTAGTCCTCACACACGGCAACCCGGCCAATATGTCTATGTATGAAACCGTAAAGCATTTAGAAGGGGTTTTGCCCCGGCTGGCTCAGGAGGTGTTTCGATGATTGATGTGGAAAATCAGATTTATACACCGATTGCCGAAACCCTTCGGGAAGCCTTTCCGGGTATTGACACAAGCGGGGAATATGTCAAAGCCCCTTCCGCCTTTCCCCATGTAAGCATTGTGGAGCAGGACAATTACCCCACACTGACTCACCTGAGTACCAGTGACAGCGAAGAGTATGCCACGATCATGTATGAGGTGAATGTCTACTCCAATAAGTCTTCCGGGAAAAAGGCACAGTGTCGGAGCATTATGAAGGTCATTGATGATCTGATGTACCGGCGCAACTTCACTCGCATTTCCCTTTCCCCGGTTCCCAATTTAGAGAACGCAACAATTTACCGTCTGGTGGCCCGGTATCGAGCTGAAACGGATGGTGTAAATCTTTACAGGAGGTAACAGAAATGGCAATTAGCACTTACAAAGTCTTTCTGATGAAGAAGGGCACCGAGCCTGACACCTATGAAAAGCTGGTTGACATTAAGGAGTTTCCTGATCTGGGCGGTGAGCCTGAAATGCTGGAAACTACCACGCTGTCTGACAATATGCAGACCTATATCGCCGGTATTCAGTCCCTCGATGGTCTATCCTTTACCGCTAACTATGATATGACCGATTTTCAGAAGCTCAAGGCTCTGGAAGGTAAGACCGATAGTTACGCTGTCTGGTTTGGTGGTCAGGAGAGCGGCGGTGTTGTGACTCCCGATGGCTCTAACGGCAAGTTCGAGTTTGACGGCCAGTTGTCCGTTTATCCCGTTGGCGGCGGCGTGAATGAGGTTGTGGATATGAACATCTCCATTGCCCCTTCCACCCCGATCACTTTCTCTGCTGAGTAATCACAATCGGCCTGAATGATAAGGAGGATTTATCATGGCTAAGACACTGACAATTAAAGACCCCGTTTCTGGCGAGAGTTATACGCTGGAATACACCCGCAAGACCGTTGAAACGATGGAGAAGCAGGGCTTTATCGCAGAAGATGTTGAGCGTAAGCCCATGACCATGCTTCCGGCTCTGTTTGCTGGTGCATTCCTTGCACATCACCGCTGGGTTAAGAAAGATGTGGTTGACCGCATTTATGCCCGTCTGCCCCGTAAAGACGAGCTTCTTCCTAAGCTGGTGGAGATGTATAACGAACCCATTCTGTCCCTCATGGAAGAGCCTGAGCAGAATGGTGATGACGAGGGAAACATGGACTGGACTGCGAACTGGTAAGCGAGTCGCAGTCCGATAATCTGGGGGGCGGTGGCGGCAATCGCCCCGCTCCCCGTTTCGCTTACGAGCGGTTTTACGAGTTGTTTCCGTACTATCTCGCTATCGGAATGACCTATGAGCAGTTCTGGGAACAGGACTGTGATCTGGTTAAATATTATCGCAAAGCTGCGCAAATTCGGCAGGACTTAAAAAATCAAGAGGCTTGGCTACAAGGGGCTTATTTTTATGAAGCATTGGCCGATGTTTCTCCTATTTTACGAGCGTTTGCAAAAAAAGGGTCAAAAGCTCGGCCATATCAGAAAAAGCCTTTTGATTAGAATTGTCGAGGCGATAAAACCGAGCAAAAGAAAGCCGAAGAGAAAAGTGACGATAAGGCAAAGAAATATATGGAAGCCTTTGCACTTGCTCATAACAGGAAATTTCAAGAGCAGAAGGGTGGTGGAGTAAATGGCCGGTAATGTTGAAATTCAGGGTTTAGAGTTTCAAATTCAGGAGAACAGTGAGGGTGCTGTTTCCGGGATTAACAATCTCAAAAAGGCTTTGAGCGGTTTGAGGGGTGCTACCAGTATCAGTGTTACAGGGCTGAACGCTACCAGTCAAAGTATTCGGACATTAAGGAATGCTCTTTCCGGTCTGAATAGCGGAGATATGTCTAAGAAACTGACTCAGATCGCCACGGGTTTGAAAGCCTTGGAGTCGGCCAAGAACATCAAGATTTCCAGTTCCATTGCCAATCAGTTAAACGCTCTGAATGCGGCTCTGGTAAATGTCCGGTGGACGGATGGCGATAAGCTCAGAACCCTTGCTGATGGTCTGCGCCCCCTGTCTGAGTTGGGTAAGGCCAATATGACCACCTTCATCAATCAGCTTAAAAAGCTCCCCACTGTGATTGAGGAACTGGAAAAGGCTGACATTGATAAGTTTACCCAGCAGATGAAGGAACTGGCCGCAGCTATGAAGCCCTTTGCAGATGAAATGCAGAAGGTGTCTAATGGCTTCTCTGCATTCCCTTCGAGAATTCAAAGGCTGATTAGAAGCACAGAGCAGTACAACAATACCGTCAGACGGGCTACCAATAGCACCAGTGCATGGGGTACGGTTGTAAACGGCCTGAAATTCGGCACGATGATTTATGGCCTGCGCCGATTGGCCTCTATGATCGGTACAGCCGTTACCCAATCTAACGCATATCAAGAAAATCTAAACCTGTTCACCGTGGCTATGGGTGAATATGCTCAGGAAGCCTTTAACTACGGGCAGACCGTAAGTGAGGTTCTGGGTATCGACCTGTCTGACTGGATTAGAAATCAGGGTGTGTTCAATACCCTTCTGACCGGTTTTGGTGACACGGCTGAGAGAGCGGCTCTTATGAGTAAGAACCTGACTCAGCTGGGCTATGATCTGTCTTCCTTCTTCAACATTTCTGTTGAAGACGCTATGCAGAAGTTACAATCCGGTATCTCTGGTGAGTTAGAGCCGTTACGCCGTCTTGGTTATGATCTCTCTCAGGCAAGATTGGAAGCAACCGCTCTGTCCCTTGGAATTGATAAGAGCGTCCAGTCCATGACTCAGGCTGAAAAGGCAGAGTTGCGATACTACGCAATCATGACTCAGGTGACTACCGCCCAGGGGGATTTGTCGAGAACCTTGGAAGCCCCGGCCAATCAGCTTCGTGTTCTGTCGGCTCAGTTTAACATGGCGGCGCGGTCTATCGGAAACATCTTCATCCCGGCCCTGAATGCTATCCTCCCTTACGCTATCGCTGTGGTTCAGGTCATTCGGGAGATCGCTGACGCAATCGCCTCCCTGTTTGGATTCGAGTTGACTGAGGTTGATTACTCCGGTATCACGGCGGGAGCCAGCGGAGCCGGTAGCATGGCTGACAGTCTTGACGAAGCTGCGGGAGCGGCTAAGAAGTTAAAGCAGTACACCGCTGGGTTTGATGAACTAAATGTGTTCGCTCCTGATAGTGGAAGTGCTGGTTCCGGTGTTGGGGCCGGAGGCGGTAACGGCTTTGATTTCGAGCTTCCTGAGTATGACTTTATCGGAGAAGCAGTTCAAACACGAGTCGGTGAAATTAAGGCCATGATTGAGAATAGCCTTGCGGATATAACCGCTGTGGTTTCCGGCTTTTCCTTGGCTATCGGAACAATTATGGTTTTGACCGGTGCAAATATTCCTCTTGGATTAGGGCTTATGGTCATGGGAGCAGCTGGCCTTGTTGGTACGATTTCTGCAAATTGGGGAAGTATGAACGGTCAACTGGCAAGCACTCTTGCCACAATTACTGGCATGCTGGGAGGCTTCTTCCTTGCTCTGGGTGCATTGCTGACTTTTACGGGAGCAAATGTACCTCTGGGCATTGCTCTAATGGCAGTTGGAGCGGTAAGTCTTGTTACTGCGGCGGCTGTAAACTGGCATGCAAGTGACGCTCCATTAAAGGACGCACTTGCTACTCTGACCGCTATCGTAGGAGGTTCCCTTTTAGCAGTAGGCGCACTTTTAGCTTTTAGCGGGGGAAGCGTTCCCCTTGGCATTGCACTTATGGCGGCTGGTGCTATTTCGATTGTAGGCTCTGCGGCCTTGAATTGGAATGGAATGAATGAACAGATCGGAACAGTCATTGGCACTCTTACTGGTATGGTGAGCGGTGCATTACTTGCTTTGGGTGCGCTATTTGTGTTTACCGGAGTAAGTCTACCTCTCGGTCTGGCTCTTATGGCGGCTGGTGCGGTAAGCCTTGTTACTGCGGCAACCGTAAATTGGCAATCTACAAATGATACCATGTCTACCGTTTTGGGAACGCTGACTGCTATTGTCGGAGGTGCAATGCTGGCTGTCGGTGCATTACTGACTTTTGGAGGTGTAAATCTTCCTCTCGGTCTGGCTCTTATGGCGGCTGGTGCTGTTTCACTGGTTACTGCGGCTGTGGTTGATTGGACATTTGTAGTCACTACGGTAAAAACAATTTTGCAAGAAATTGGAATTGCCGCTGGTGCCGCTTTATTGGCTCTCGGTGTCATGCTGACATTAAGCGGAGGTGCCCTACCTCTCGGTATTGGTTTGATTGCCGCTGGTGCCGCCTCTCTTGCGGCGGGTGTGGCTCTGAACTGGAACTACATTCTGACTACAATCAAAAATGTTCTGAAAGAAATCGGGATTGCGGCTGGTGGTGCATTAGTCGCACTCGGCCTCATGCTGATCGTGACTGGTGTTGGATTACCTCTCGGTATTGGCCTCCTTTTGGCTGGTGCCGCAACAATGGCTACTTCGGTAGCACTAAATTGGGATTTCTTTGCAGATAAAATCCAGCAAATGCTTGATGGTATTACCGCTGTTTTCAAAGGCTTCGTTAATGGAGGACTCGGGTTGTTCGAGAATTTCATTAACGGTGTAATTGGTATCGTCAACAATGTTATCAGCTTCATAAACAGTCTGGTAGGAATTTTGGGTATTCACATTAATCTTATCCCGGAAGTATCTATTCCCAGACTTGCTACTGGCGGATTTGTTGATGAAGGCCAGCTCTTTATCGCAAATGAGGCCGGGGCTGAGATGGTCGGTGCCATGGGCCGAAGAACGGTTGTAGCCAATAACGAGCAAATTGTGGAAGGTATTTCCGCAGGTGTAACGATTGCCAATGACGGCGTGATCGCCGCTATCTATGCACTCATGAACATCATTGAGGATAAGGATTTGTCCGTGTCCATCGGTGATGATG
>ENA-UOOC01002800-UOOC01002800.1-human-gut-metagenome-genome-assembly--contig:-C48old-NODE-2800-length-12626-cov-5.435367_pt1 | contig 12626 bp, 14 predicted proteins | sample MGYA00242469_ERZ724016 | MGnify/ENA metagenome assembly ERZ724016 | reverse complement strand
GATAATCCCACGATATGCGAATAGAGGGTAGGATTGTGGGAGTGCGTAGCACGGAGCAATCCGTAGGCATCAATGTCGGGGGGCAAAAGCACCCGACCTTGATACACAACTTTCAGGATGGAAAACCGGATCATGGATGATATCAGGGACAGCGTGAGAGGAGACTACATATGGTCAGAAGCTTATGGACAGCAGCGACCGGCATGATCGCACAACAGACAAATGTGGATACCATTGCCAATAACCTGGCAAATGTCAATACCACAGGCTATAAGACACAGGTGAATGAATTTAAGAGCCTGTTATATCAAAACATCCAGACGAAAACAACCTCCGCTAATGGAGATGCGAAACCGAGCAGTGCACAGGTGGGACTGGGCGTACGGAATGCTTCCATCAGTTCCGTGTTTAAGGAAGGAAGCCTGACGGCATCCGACAGCGACACCGCATTTGCAATTGACGGTAAGGGATTTTTCGCAGTTCGCGGTGCGGACGGCAATACCTATTATACGAGAAATGGTAATCTGAAGTTTACCCTGGCTTCGAACGGTGGCAATATGCTGGCAACCTCAGAGGGACTTCCGGTACTGGATACGCAGGGACGTCCCATTGTCCTTAGTAATAACTATGTAATGAGCAAGGTTACTGTCAGCAAGGACGGCAGCCTTTGCTATCCGGATGCACAGAACAATCCGCAACCCATCGGTATTACGATCGGCGTATTCCAGTTCAACAATCCGAACGGCCTGGAGAGACTGGCAGACAGCCTGTATCAGCAGACAGCAGCCAGTGGACAGGCGATCAACGAAGCTACCAATAATAATGTGGAACGAAGCAGTATCATCCAGGGATATCTGGAAAGCTCCAACGTACAGGTAGTGGATGAGATGGTCAATATGATCGTGGCACAGAGAGCTTATGAACTGAACTCCAAAGCCATTACGGCATCCGATGAAATGTTGCAACAGGCTAACAACCTGCGTAGGTAATGAGAAATGTCAAAGCGAAAGATGACAATTTGCCTGCTGGCAGGCAAAATTGTCAGATTGCGGTTTGATAGGGCGAATGCCCGACATCGAAGGAAACGCGAAGCGTTTTCGAGATGCATTGCTCATTACCGTGGAATAATCCAGAAAGGCTAAATTATGGATATTAGCAGTTTATACGGAAGCTCTGCGCTGGACAGTACCGCTTACACCAATGCAGCGAACCAGACGACTTCCAAATTACAGGATAAATTAAACAGCTCCGATTATTCGAAGGCAACAGATGACGAACTCATGGATGCCTGCAAACAGTTTGAATCCTATTTTTTGGAGCAGATGTTCAAAGAAATGATGAAGACCATTCCGGAGAGCGAGGATACTTCTTCTTCCAATTCCCAGCTGATGGACTATTATAAGGATGAAATGGTACAGCAGATCGCATCAGATTCCACAGAGCAGAACAGTCTGGGACTGGCACAGATGCTTTATGAGCAAATGAAGCGCAATTATAATCTTGAGTAAGTATTTCGGGCTGCCGTTCCCGGCGGCCCTTTTCTTTATCTTTTACCGCAACCGCGGCATTTTCCGGACATTTCGCAGAGAACAGCCACAAATACACAGCAGAATGAGGAATAAAAATGGAAAGCATTACAGGATATGTAGATCATATTGTCTTTCAGAACAGTGAAAATGGATATACTGTCATGATACTGATGACGGAAGGGGAAGAAGTGACCTGTGTCGGCATGTGCAAAGGCCTGGGACAGGGAGAAAATATCACTGCCGAAGGGGAGTATATAGAGCATCCGGTGTATGGAAGACAGTTTAAAATACAGAACTACGAGACGGTGACCCCCACGGATCGTGTAGGAATGGAAAGATATCTGGGATCCGGTGCGATCCGCGGAGTGGGAGAGGCACTGGCGGCCCGTATTGTGAAAAAATTCGGCGATGACACGTTCCGGATCATAGAAGAAGAGCCGGAGCGCCTGGCGGAAGTGAAGGGTATCAGCCAACGAAAAGCACAGGAGATCGCCATCCAGATGGAAGAAAAAAAGGATCTTCGGGAAGCACTGGTATATTTGCAGCAATACGGCATCAGTAATACACTGGCGGTAAAAATATATAATACTTATGGCACGGAGATGTATAGCGTCATGCGGGAAAATCCGTATCGTCTGGCGGAGGATGTGAGCGGCGTCGGATTCCGGATCGCGGATGAGATCGCGGGAAGGATCGGAATTCACACGGACTCGGATTATCGTATCCGCAGTGGAATCTTGTATACGCTGTTACAGGCGGTAGGAGAAGGGCACTGTTATCTGCCATTGGAGCAATTGCTCTGCCGTGGAGCGGAACTATTGGGAGTGACAGAGGATAACATCCGTCCGCAGGTGGATAATCTGATCGTGGACCGGAAGCTGGTGGCGAAAGGAGAAGCGGTGTTTGCGGCACCTTATTATTATGCGGAACTGAATTGTGCCAATATGCTGCGGAATCTGAATATTCCCATGGCAGAATCGGAGAATCTGCCGTCACAGGACATGGCAATCCGCAAGAGACTGGAGCGGATGGCGGAAAATCTGTCCATGGAACTGGATGAACTGCAGTTGAAAGCAGTGGAAGAAAGTATCAAAAACGGTCTTTTTATTTTATCCGGCGGTCCGGGAACCGGCAAGACAACTACCATCAATATGATCATCCGTTATTTCGAATCGGAGGGAATGGATATTTTTCTGGCAGCACCCACAGGCCGTGCGGCGAAGAGGATGACGGAAGCAACCGGATTCGAGGCTAAGACGATACACCGGCTGTTGGAACTGAACAGCGCATTATCCGGAGATGACAGCAGAAAGGCAAATTTCGAAAGAAACCAGGAGAATCCGCTGGAGGCCGATGTCGTGATCATTGATGAGATGTCCATGGTAGATATCCAGCTGTTTCAGGCGCTGTTGAAAGCAATCCTTCCGGGGACGAGACTCATCCTTGTGGGAGACGTGGATCAGCTGCCCAGCGTAGGCCCGGGACAGGTATTAAGAGACCTCATGAACAGCAAGGCGTTCCCCATGGTGACACTGGAGAAAATCTTCCGGCAGGCCGGACAAAGTGACATTGTTGTCAATGCACACCGCATCAATAAAGGAGAACAGATCGCGTTAGACAATAAATCAAAGGATTTCTTCCTACTGGAAAGAAGTGACGTAAATGTCATATATAAACATATGATTCAGCTGATCCAGGATAAGCTGCCCCGATATGTCAATGCAACGCCGTTTGACATTCAGGTATTGACGCCCATGAGAAAGGGGAGTCTGGGATGTGAAACCTTAAACGGAATTCTGCAGCGGTATCTGAATCCGGCCGATCCCTGTAAAAAAGAGCATGCATGCGGAAATACAGTATTCCGTGAGGGCGACAAGGTCATGCAGATCAAAAATAACTATCAGCTGGAATGGGAGATCGTCGGCAGATATAATATTCCCATAGATAAAGGCCTGGGTGTATTCAATGGAGACATGGGAAGAATACGGGAGATCAATGATACCGCTGCGACACTGACGGTAGAGTTTGATGATGGCAGACGTGTAAATTACCCATTCTCGGGACTGGAAGAACTGGAATTGTCGTATGCGATCACCATACATAAGTCCCAGGGAAGTGAATACCCGGCGGTTATTCTGCCGCTTCTCGGAGGACCGAGAATGCTGTTTAACCGCAATCTTCTGTATACGGGGATCACCAGAGCCAGAAACTGTGTCACGATTCTGGGAAGCAGTGAAACAGTCCGGAATATGATCGACAATGTCAGTGAGAATCGCAGATACACTGCACTGGAGCAGAGAATCCGGGAGGTTTGTGATCTCCCCGAGATATGCTGCTTGCGGGAGGAAACATGAAGATATTATGGCAGCTGCTGTTCCCTACGAGATGTCCGGTGTGTGACAGTATCGTAAAACCTTTCGGAGAGAAGATCTGCCTGGAATGTCTTCCGAAGCTTCGCGTGGTAACTCCACCCTGGTGTATGAAATGTGGCAAAAAGATACGGGACGACGGAGAATTCTGCAGCGACTGCCGCCAGAAACAGCATATGTTTGATCGCTCCAGAACACTGTATGAATATGCGGCGGCCGCACCTTCCATATACCGTTTTAAATACAAGGGAAGACAGGAATACGCGGAATTCTTCGGAGAAGAAATGGGAAAATATCTGGGAGATTTTATCCGCAGCGTATCGCCGGACGTACTGGTACCGGTACCTCTGCATAAAAAGAAGCTTTCGAAGCGGGGATACAATCAGGCAGCCTGCCTGGCACGGGCCCTGGGGAAAAACATGCAGCTGCCGGTAGATGAAAAGCTGGTGAAAAGAGTGCGGAATACGGCGCCTATGAAGCGGTTAAATCCCGCGGAAAGGCAAAATAATTTGAAAAAGGCTTTTATTATAGGCAGAAATGATGTAAAATTATATGACCGGATTATTCTGGTGGATGATATTTATACGACAGGTACCACGCTGGATGAGATCGCAGCTTTGCTGAAATCCCATGGCGTATCCGAAGTGTATTGCGTTACGCTGGCCTGTGGGGCCGGATTATGATGAGGAAGGTGTGAAGTATAATGAATATAAGAAATTGCAGAATGTGCGGACATATATTTAATTATGTAGCAGGTCCGATCCTGTGTCCTCATTGCAGAGAAAAAATGGAAGCAAAGTTCCAGGAAGTAAAAGAATATATCCGCGCGAATCCCGGAGTGGGAATACAGGATGTGGCAGAGAACTGCGATGTGGAACCCTCACAGATCCAACAGTGGCTCAGAGAAGAGAGACTGGAGCTGACAGAAGGATCCGCAATCTATCTGCAGTGTGAAAAGTGCGGCGCACCGATCCGCAGCGGAAGATTTTGTGAAAAATGTAAGTATGAGATGTCCATGGATCTCCAGAGTGTGCTGCCCAAAAAGCCTGTAGGAACGCAGAACACCAGAATCTCTAGGGACGGAGAACGGATGCGTTATCTGTAGGCATCCGCAGACGGAGGAGTTATGCTGAACGAAGAAAAGATCATATTGATGACTCAGATGGCATCTTATGAAGAAAACGAAGGCAAAAAGAACATGGCGATCGGCCGGTATTTTCGCAGTGACTACATTGCGATACAGGTATTGAAATCCGTATTGTGTGCCACGATCGCCTATGCGGTCTGTTTTGCTCTGTTTATTTTTTACGATTTTGAGACCTTTATGCAGGACATTTATAAAATGGATCTGGTCAGTTTTGCCAAAAATGTTCTGATGTATTATGGAATCACGGTAGTGGTATACGGAATTGCCTCCTACCTGATCTGCTCTTTGCGTTATGCCAGGGCGAAAAAAAGCCTGAAATGCTATTATAATAATCTGAAAAAGCTGAATTCTATATATAATGAGTAGGCAGCAGATTAATTTGGAGGAAATATGACTGCGTTACTGGAATTAAGAGAAAATCTGAAAAAGATATACAGCCGGAATGAAGCGTTTATTACACCGGTGATCAAGTTCCTGCTCAGCTTCATCGTGCTGAGTATCATAAACGGTAAAATGGGTTATATGACAAAACTGGACAATATGGCGATCGTACTGATCGTTTCTCTGCTATGTTCCTTTTTGCCTACCGGATTTATTGTACTATTTGCCATGATGTTCTCTCTGTTGCATATGTATGCGTTGTCTCTGGAGACAGCTGCAGTGGGACTGGTGGTATTCTTACTGCTGTATCTGCTGTTCCTGCGTTTCACGGCGAAGGAAGCAATGGTAGTGGTGCTGACACCGGTGCTGTGTATGCTGAAGCTTCCCTATGTGATGCCGGTGGCTATGGGGCTGATCGGCACTCCCGCTTCCTGCGTATCGGTAAGCTGCGGCGTTGTGGTATATTATCTGCTTCAGACAGTGATCACCAATGCACCTACGATCAATTCCATGGGTGCGGAAGAGGCTACGGCGAAGCTGCGTCTGCTGATCGACGGCATTTTGGGAAGCAAGGCTATGCTGGTAACCATCGTGGCATTTACCATTACGGTGGTCGTAGTATATCTCATTCGCAGAATGAGTGTGGATCATTCCTGGACCATCGCAATGATCGCCGGAGTCATGATAGAAGTACTGATCCTGCTGGTGGGGGATCTTATGTATGATACCAATCTTTCTATCTTCAGTGCGCTGCTGGGAGCGGTTGTTACTGTGCTGGTATGTAAGGCGATAGAATTTTTCCGGTTCTGCCTGGATTACAGCAGGACGGAAAAGGTGCAGTTTGAAGATGATGAGTATTATTATTATGTAAAAGCGGTACCGAAGATGACCGTTGCGGCACCAACCAATACTGTGAAAAAGATCAACACCCAGCGCCGGCCGGCAAACCAGACGGCCCATCCTGCTGGGCAGGGCAGACCTTCCGGCCAGAGCCGGAGTGGCGGACAGAATGTCAGAAGTGCGGAAGGATCCGCAAGAAGTGTAGTAACAGAGCGTACAGCGCCTGCCAGAAGCAGCGCTCCTTATGGACAGCAAAATCCTTACCGCGGACGTGAAATGACCGGCGGCAGAAGCGTTACCATAAGCAGTGACCATATGGCGCAGGACGACTCGGACGATTACGAAGAATTGTTCTGAAGGGATTAATGAAAAATGCAGTTGTGGGATAAGCTGGCAGAATATGCGAAAAACTTCAGCAGTTATCGTACGACCATGGATTTCGGCGATGTGGCGGAAATCCTGATCATTGCGGTATTACTGTATTATACATTGGTATGGATGAAGACGACCCGGGCATGGATATTGCTTAAGGGTCTGATTGTCATCCTTGCTTTTTTGCTGCTGGCTTATTTTTTCCGGATGACAACGATACTGTGGATGGCGCAGAATGTGCTGGGGTTTGCGGTGACGGCATTGATCGTGGTGCTGCAGCCTGAGCTAAGGAAGGCATTGGAAGAGCTGGGCAAGAAAAACATTATCAGCTCTGTGCTGCCGTTTGACAACAGCCACCGCGTGAATGAAGAATTCTCGGAGAAGACGATCAACGAGATCACCAAAGCCTGTGTGGAGATGGGCAAGGTAAGGACGGGAGCCCTGATCGTGATCGAACAGAAGGTATCTCTGCGTGATTACGAGAGAACCGGTATCGATGTGGACGGTATTGTTACCAGCCAGCTGCTGATCAATATATTTGAACATAATACACCGCTGCATGACGGAGCGGTGATCATACAGGGGAACAGAGTGGTATCCGCCACCTGCTATCTGCCGTTGTCTGACAATCTGGGACTGAGCAAGGAGCTGGGAACCAGACACCGGGCCGGTGTGGGTATCTCAGAGATCACGGATTCCCTGACGATCATTGTGTCCGAGGAGACCGGCAAGATCAGTGTGGCTTATGAAGGTGAGCTGGAACGTAATCTCGATGCGGATTCCCTGCGTGACAGAATGCATAAGATCCTGAACAACCCCGTAGAGGAACACAAGAATCTGCGAATCTGGAAGGGAAGGAGCCGAGACAAAAAATGAAAAAATTATTGACACGTAATCTGGGACTGAAGCTTGCTTCTCTGTTACTTGCTTTTGTACTGTGGTTCCTGGTGGCGCAGATTTACGACCCTAAGGATACAGTCACCTTCAACAATATCCAGGTCCGTCTGATCAATACAGAACTCCTGGATGAAGAAGGAAAAGTATACGAGGTCCTGGACAACAGCAATCTGGTCCGTGTGACGGTTACCGGACCGCAGAGCATCGTGAAATCCGAGCTGCGCAGAAGTGATATCGTAGCGGAAGCGGATATGAGCAAGCTGACAGATATCAATACGATCGCGATCACCTATTATTGTGAGAATATCAGTAATGATTCTGTGGAGATCAAAGGGAATCACGATTCCGTGCGGCTGAACGTGGAAGATAAGACCAGCAAATGGATCAAGCTGGAGAGCAATACCATCGGCGATGTGGCTTCCGGTTACATGATCGGGAATGTGACACTGGATCAGACAAATATCGAAGTGACTGGACCGAAATCCGCTATTTCGCAAGTGGATCATGCCGGGGTGGATATTAATGTGACGGATTCCACCACCAGCCTGTCGGCAAATGTGGACATCAAGCTGTATGATGCGGACGATAACGAACTGGTGCTGGAAAGCGTTAAGAAGAATGTCGATTCCGCATATATGACGGTAGAAGTACTGGCAACGAAGGAAGTTCCAGTAGAAATAGAATACATGGGTGTACCCGAGGATGGCTATATGGCTACCGGAGAGGTGGAGAGCAGCGTACCCACAGTCAGGATCGCGGGAACCGTATCCACACTGGTGGGAATTTCAGCGATTACCGTGCCGGAGGACCGTATGAATATTACGGGACAGTCTGATAATTTGGTGGATATCATCAACCTGAAGGAATACCTGCCGGCGAATGTCAGACTGGCGGATAAGAGCTTTGATGGCAAGATCACGGCTACAGTCTACATTGAACCGATCGTCAGCAAGGATCTCACGGTAGCAGCAGAAAATATTTCTGTCACAGGAGTACCGGACGGCATGGAAGCAGAGATCACTTCCACGGCAGAGGAATACAATATTACAGTATCCGGATTGTCCAGGGATGTCAGCATACTGCACGACAGCAGCGTGACGGGCATTTTGAACCTGACGCAATGGATGGAGGGTAACGGTGTGGAAGAACTGACACCGGGTACCTATACCATACCGGTAACCTTTAATCTGGCAGAGGATATTACGGTGGTCCCGGATATCAATATCCATATCCGCCTGAAAAATGCAGATACTGATAATCAATAAATAAAAAAGCAATATGTCGTGAAGAGCGACGGAATGAGAGGACTTTTACAATGGCTAGAATGTTTGGAACAGACGGTGTACGTGGTATTGCCAATGAGGAACTGACTCCCCTGCTGGCGATGCAGTTAGGTCAGGCCGGAGCTTATGTGCTCACTAAGGAAAATGAGCATAAACCCACCATCATGGTAGGCTGCGATACTAGAATTTCCGGAGATATGCTGGCAAATGCCCTGATGGCCGGAGCCTGTTCGGTAGGTGCCAACTGCATCTATGTAGGAGTGATCCCGACCCCGGCAGTGGCTTATCTGACGAAAAAATACAAAGTAGATGCGGGAGTTGTGATCTCCGCCTCTCACAATCCGGTGGAATTTAACGGAATCAAGTTCTTCGACGGCAACGGTTATAAGCTTCCGGATGCTATGGAGGATGAGATCGAGGCTCTGATCCGGAACAATATGCCCGGTATCAAGTTCCCGATCGGACCCGGCGTCGGCAAGATCAAATACCGCACGGATGCCAGAGAAGAATACATTAACCATGCGATGAGAGCGGTAAATGTGGATCTGACCGGACTGAAGATCGTAGTGGACTGTGCGGAAGGCGCATCTTTCTACACTTCCGTGGAATGTCTGAAGGAACTGGGCGGCAGCGTGGTAGCCATTCATAACAACCCGGACGGTACCAATATCAATGCCAACTGCGGATCTACCCATATGGAAGAGCTGCAGGCGAGAGTAGTCTATGAGAAGGCAAATGTCGGCCTGGCATTTGACGGTGACGCAGACAGACTGTTAGCTGTAGATGAAAATGGTAAGATCGTAGACGGTGACCAGATCATGGCAATCGTCGGCAACTTTATGAAGAGCAAGGGAACCCTGAAAAAGGACACCATCGTAGCAACCGTAATGAGTAATCTGGGATTCTTCCTGATGGCTGAGAAGAACGGCATCACCATGGAGAAGACCAAGGTAGGCGACCGTTATGTATTGGAACGCATGAAGGAAATTGGTGCAAGTCTCGGCGGAGAACAGTCCGGACACATCATTTTCCTGGATGAGAATACCACCGGTGACGGACTGCTCAGCGCACTGCATCTGTTACAGGTAATGGTGGAGACTGGAAAACCGCTGTCCGAGCTGGCACAGATCATGGAAGTACTGCCCCAGGCACTGGTAAATGCCAAGGTAGCCAACCATAAAAAAGAAAAGTACATGGAATATCCCGAGATTGCAGATGCCATTCAGAAATTGGAGGAGAAGTTCGCCGGAGAAGGCCGTGTCCTGATCCGTCCTTCCGGAACAGAGCCTCTGGTAAGAGTTATGATCGAAGGAAAAGATCAGCAGGTGATCCAGGAGGAAGCACAGAGACTTGCCAGCCTGATCCAGGATATCATGTTCTAAACAGACAGAATACGAAAGATGTCTTGGAAAAGTTCTTGTGAATGCATTACATTCATGCTATGATAAGAATGTAATTCGTATGTAATGGGTATGTAAATTTATAAGAATGTTAGAAGAAATAATGTATATTAATATAGATATTGGAGGGTTTATGATATGGTAAGTCAGAAAGTTGTAATCAAGAATCCTACGGGCCTGCACTTGCGTCCCGCCGGAATTCTGTGCAAGGAGGCGATGCAGTTCAAGTCTCTGATCACTTTCAAATTCCGTGAGAACACAGCCAACGCCAAGAGTGTACTGAGCGTATTGGGAGCATGTGTTAAGTGCGGAGATGAGATTGAATTCGTATGCGAAGGCGAGGATGAGGCAGAAGCGCTGAAGACTCTGGTAGAAGCTGTAGAGAGTGGTCTTGGGGAATAGACCGCAGCAGAAAAATAAGGGGCTGTGTATCCTTGTGGTGCACAGCTTTTTCTATGACATGAGGGAGAGAAAAGAAAATGGACGAAAAAAGTATGAAGAAGAGTTTTTCCGGTCTGGGCTTAAGGTTCCTGATCGGTACATTGATCATCTATGCGGTACAGATAGCAGTCGGGGTTGTTGTGGGAATGCTAAAACCGGAGTGGCTGGACAATACTACCATCACCCTGATCCTTAGTGTCCTGCCGTTGTATCTGATCGGCATGCCGGTATTGATCGCGATGGTAAAACAGATGCCGGGGGAAGCACCTGTGAAAAAAAGCATAACCCCCGGGCAGTTTGTTGTGGCGCTGATCATGTGCTATGCATTGATGTATTGCGGTAATCTGGTGGGAACGCTGATCACTACGATAGTCGGCGCACTGAAAGGTTCTGCAGTAGATAATGCCCTTATGACCTACGCCACAGAATCTAATATGATCGTAACCTTTATTTACATGGTGATCTGCGCACCGATCCTGGAAGAATATATTTTCCGCAAGCTGATCGTGGATCGCACCCTAAAATACGGTCAGGGAGTGGCGATTGTCCTGTCCGGTCTGATGTTCGGACTGTTCCATGGCAACCTGAACCAGTTCGCGTATGCAATGCTGCTGGGAATGTTCCTGGCATTTCTGTATGTGAAGACCGGTAACCTGAAGATCACCATCGGCTTACACATGTGCATTAATTTTATGGGGGCGGTAGTCAGTGTACTGTTATTGAAGGCAATTCATTTGGACGAATACCAGGAGATCGTTATGAACGGTGGGGATGCGCAGACGGTCATGGATTTCATGATGGCGTATCTGCCGGGATGGATCGGCTATATGGTCTATGTATTGTTTATTCTGGCAGTTGTGATCACCGGAATTGTATTGCTTATTGTCTTCCGTAAAAGATTTGCATTGGATCCGGGACAGATCCCCAAGGGACAGAGATTTAAAACAGTCATCTGCAATCCCGGAATGCTCTGCTATTGCATTTTCTGGATCGCGATGATCCTTCTGCAGATGTTCCCGGAGATCGTGCAGATGCTGTTGGGAATTTCTCCTCTGTCCCTGTAAAAACATTCCGCAGGGGCTGACAGTGGGGAGCAGACAAAGGAGATAAGATACATGTACGCATTTGACAGCAGAATACGTTACAGTGAGACAGACAGCGAAGGGAGACTGACGCTGAATGCCCTGCTGAACTATTTTCAGGATTGTTCCACCTTCCATTCGGAAGATGTGGGGCTTGGAATCGGCTATATGAAGGAGATCGGTCAGGTCTGGGTGCTTTCTGCCTGGCAGATCGTTGTGAACCGTTATCCGCAATTAGGGGAAAAAGTCAGGATCGTGACACTGCCCTATGAATTAAAAGCATTTCTGGGATACCGTAATTTTGCCATGCTGGATGAAAAGGGTGAATATATCGCGAAGGCTAACTCCCTATGGAGCCTTCTGGACGTTGCCACGGGCAAACCGGTGATCGTAAATGAAGCGATGCGAAAAGGCTATGCGGCAGATAAAAAGCTGGACATGGATTATGCCCCCCGCAAGATCACCGTACCGGAGGGTGGACAGCTGCTGGAACCTATCGTGGTGAAAAAACATCATCTCGATACCAACCATCACGTGAATAACGGGCAATATGTGAATATTGCCATGGAATATCTGCCGGATGATTTTGTGATCCGTCAGATGCGTGCAGAATATAAAAAACAGGCATTTCTGGAGGATGTGCTGCATCCTTATGTAGTGCAGACAGAGAACGGATATATCATCTGCCTGCAGGATGAGGAAGGCAGACCCTATGTATCTGTAGAATTTCTACAATAACAATAGTAGTGATAATAGCAGAATGAAAAGGAACCGATAACTCAGACAAAAGCTGTGAAACAGTCAGAACAGGAGAAAACGTGGAACTGAAGTTAGGCGAAAAACAGACGCTGGTAATAGTGAAAAAAGTAGAATTCGGAGTGTATC
>ENA-UOOC01002798-UOOC01002798.1-human-gut-metagenome-genome-assembly--contig:-C48old-NODE-2798-length-12629-cov-5.231112_pt1 | contig 12629 bp, 8 predicted proteins | sample MGYA00242469_ERZ724016 | MGnify/ENA metagenome assembly ERZ724016 | reverse complement strand
CATCGGGCATCGGACTCGAAGTCGCCCGGCTCTGCATCCGCGCAGGATGGCGGGTCGGAGCCGCCGGACGCCGCAAGGAGGCCCTCGAAGCCCTCCGCTCCGAAGCCCCCGGCCAGGTCGAGACCGAGACCATCGACATCACCCGCGACGACGCTCCCGAACGCCTTGCCCGGCTCGTCGAACGGCTGGGCGGCATGGAGATCTATTTCCACGCCTCGGGCATCGGCAGCCGCAACACCGCGCTGCGCCCCGACATCGAACTGAACACCCTGCGCACCAACGGCGAAGGGTTCGTCAGGATGGTCACGGCCGCTTTCGGCCACTTCCGCAGCCACGGCGGCGGACGGATCGCCGTCATCAGCTCGATCGCCGGCACGAAAGGTCTCGGATCGGCCCCGGCCTATTCGGCGACCAAGCGGATGCAGAACACCTACATCGACGCGCTGGCGCAGCTTTCCCACATGGAAAACTGCGGCATCCGCTTTACGGACATCCGCCCGGGATTCGTCGCAACGCCGCTGCTCTCCGGCGACGGCCGCTACCCGATGCTGATGCGCACGGAAAAGGTCGCGGCACGCATCATGCACGTACTGCGGCATCCCCGCCGTCGTGTGGTCATCGACCGCCGCTACGCCCTCATGGTCTTCTTCTGGAAGCTGATTCCGGAGTGGCTCTGGGAGCGGCTGAACATACGCAAGGACGACTGACCAGACAAGGCCCCGCAGAAAGATTTCCGCGGGGTTTTTCTTCGCAGGGGCGAAAAAATCACTACATTTGTTCCGCATGGCACGACAGCGACATACCCCCAAAGGGCGGCTTCTGATAACGGGAACGGTTCTGCTGATCCTGCTCGTGGCGGGCATCCTGATCGCCGGACGCACGATCAACGGCGTGGCCGTGCAGATGAGCGGCCGTATCGTCAGGCATATCAGCGAATACCATTACAGACTGTTACAGGTCGAGTTCGAGCGTTCGGAGGGGGTGCTGGACGCCTCGGTGCAATTCATGCGCGAGCGCACCGCGCCGACGGACGCCGAACTGCACGTGCTCGCGGCGACGCTGATGCGGATGGACCCCAAAGCCGGGTGCGTCTGGTTCGCTGAAGCCGGGGGCCGCACGATCCGCAGCTACCCGCGCGGAAAAACGCCCCGCACCACGGAGGCAGCCGGAGATTTCCGGCAGCGGCTCATCGCCGCAACGGACGGCGACTCGGTGCGCAGCCATGTGACCGGTTCGGGACGGATTCAGGTCTGGAGCATGGCCTGCCCGGTGACGGACCGCACGGGCCGCAGGCATATATGCGGCATTGATTTTCCGCTGCCCGAAATCTATACCTGCATGACGCAGAGTCCGGCCAGCAGCGGATACGCCACGCTGTTCGATCCCGAAGGGGTGATCGTCTACCATCCCGACAGCCTCAAACTGGGCCGTCCGGCGAGCGACTCGACGGGACTGGCGGCATTCCGGAAGGTCGCGGCCACCGGACAGAGCGTCACCGTTCATGCGATCTCGGACTATCTCAACATCGACGAGGAGCGCATCTACTACCCCATTCAGCTGGGCGGACGCCGCTGGGTGGCAGGCATCGGCATCCCGCGGCTGGTCATCGAGCAGGAGATCGACGATTTTCACTTCTACACGGTTTTCGCCGCCGTGATCTCGGTGCTGTTCTTCGCCGTGCTGCTCGTCCTGGCACAACGCCGCTGGCGCCGCGAATACGATCTGCGCCGCCATTCGGAACGGGAGTCGGCACAGCTCCACCTGCAACAGCTGCTGGAGCAGATCGACCCCCACTTCCTGTTCAACTCGCTCAATTCGCTCTACGCGCTGATCCGCTGCAACCCCGATCAGGCCCGGGAGTTCACGCTAACCCTCTCGCGCGTCTACCGCCGGGTGCTGGAACGCCGCAAGCAGATACTCTCGACGCTCGCCGAGGAGATCGACTTCACGTGGCAGTACTACACGCTTCAGAAAATCCGCTTCGACGACCGCATCGAACTCACCACGGCCATCGACCCCGCGCTGCGCAACTGGCGGATTCCCTCGATGAGCCTCCAGACGCTGGTCGAGAATGCCGTGAAGCACAACAGCATCACGGGCGGCAACCCGCTGCACATCCGCATCCGCACCGAGGGCGAAAGCTTCCTGATCGAGAACAACTACACGCCGCGCAGCGACGGCGACAAGGAGTCGCTCGGCATGGGACTGGAACGAATCCGCTCGGTATATCGGTTCTACACCGAAGAGAACATCTCGATTTCGGTCGGCGAGGGAACCTTCCGGTGCCGTCTGCCGCTGCTGCCGCCCGAAAAGTAATCCGCCTAATTGAGGCATTCACTCCCCCGATCCGGGCATTCGCCCCCAATCGTTTTTCCGGTAAACATTCAAATTTTATTATTGCATCCTGCGGATTTTACCGATTCGCGCGATAACTGCAATAATAAACGATGAACAAGAGACGATTGATCGGGAGCATGCTTGCGCTGGCGACGCTCCTCCTGCTGACGGCCCCGACGGCCGAAGCGAAGGGCAAGCCGGGCCGCAAGTCGAAGAAAACCGAAGCCGCGGCCGAGAAGGCCGACACGACCAAAAAAGAGAAGAAAGGGTACGAAGAACTGCTGAAAGGCGCCGTGACCGACAAGGGCATGTTCGACGTGCACCGCAAGGGAACCGACTTTCTGTTCGAGATTCCCGACTCGCTGATGGGCCGCGACATACTGATCGTCAACAAGATTTCGGGCGTCCCCTACGCCCTGAACGACGCGGGCGTCAACAAGGGCATGGGCTACGGCGAGAAGATCGTGCGTTTCCGCAAGGACACCCTTTATAAAAAGGTATGGGTCATGACCTACGACCCGCGCATCACCTCGCCCGAAGGCGACCGCATCACCCGCTCCGTAAGGGACAACTACCGCGAAACGGCGATCGAGCAATTCCCGATCGATGCCTACGGCAAGGATTCGGCATCGGTGGTCATCAAGGTCAACAAGGTCTTCGACGGCAGCGAAAAGAGTTTCAACAACGTTTTCGGCTCCATCGGACTGCCCGGTTCGCCCAAGAAGGACCTTTCGAAGATCGAATCCGTCAAGTCGTTCCCCGAAAACATCATCGTCAAATCGCTCCTCTCGACCTCGCACACCGAGGAGGGTACGACGATCCCCCTGACCGTGGAGATCACCTCGAACCTGGTGCTGCTCGCCAGGGAGCCGATGCGACCGCGGTTCTCCGACGACCGCGTGGGCTATTTCGAGATCGGGCACCTCTACTTCAACGACGAACAGCAGAAGGCCGAGGAACGCGCGTTCATCAACCGCTGGCGGCTGGAGCCGAAACCCGAGGACGTGGAGCGTTACAAGAAAGGCGAACTGGTCGAACCGCAGAAGCCGATCGAGTTGTGGATCGACCCGGCGACCCCGCCCGTATGGGTTCCCTACATCAAGAAAGGCATCGTCGAGTGGCAGGAGGCCTTCGAGGCCGCAGGCTTCAAGAACGCCATCGTAGCACGGGAGGTCACCCCCGACGACCGGGAGTTCGACATCGACGACGTGCGCTACTCGGTGGTGACCTACGCCGCCTCGGAGATGGCCAACGCCATGGGCCCCTCGGTGATCGACCCCCGGAGCGGCGAGATCATCGAGGCCGACATCATCTGGTGGCACAACGTGATGAGCATTCTCCACGCCTGGATCCGCCTCCAGACCGGCGCCGTGGACCCCGCAGCGCGCGGCAACACGCTGCCGACGGAGGTGATGGGCAATGCCGTGCGCTTCGTTTCGTCGCACGAGCTGGGACACAGCCTCGGACTGAAGCACAATTTCGGGGCTTCGTACTCCGTGCCGGTGGATTCGCTCCGCTCGAAGAGCTACACCGCAACGAACGGGACGGCCAGTTCGATCATGGACTACGCCCGCTTCAACTACGTGGCCCAGCCCGAGGACGGCATCACGCAACTGACGCCCAAGATCGGAACCTACGACAAACACGCCATCAACTGGGGCTACCGCTGGCTCGACGTGCAGGACCCGCACGAGGAGCTGCCGACGCTCAACGCCTGGCTGCGCGAGCACGAGAGCGATCCCGAATACTGGTACGGCGAACAGTCGCGCGAAGGCATCGACCCCCGGTCACAGTCGGAAGACTTGAGCAACGACGCCGTGCTGGCCAGCACATACGGTCTGAAAAACCTCCGGCGCATCATCCCCCACGTGACGGACTGGACCTCGGAGGAGGGCAAACTGCAATACGAAGGCGGCCGGCTGCTGATGGCCATCGTCTTCCAGTGGCTGGCCTATGCCGACCATGTGAAGACCAATGTCGGCGGTTTCTACCTCAACAACGTCGTGGCGGGACACGACATCGACCGTTACGTGCCGGTTCCGGCCGACTACCAGCGCAAGAGCGTCAAATACCTCATCGACGAGGTGTTCACCACCCCCGAATGGCTGTTCGGCGCCAAGGCGTGGGACAAGGCCTATGCGCAGCGATCGTCGCCCGTGGGACAGATGGAATACGCCCCCTACAACTTCGCGCGCGAACTCCAGTACAAGACCTACTACGAACTGCTGGCCGACCAGCGGCTGGTCCGCATGTACGAGGTCGAGGCGCGGCAGGGGCGCGGGGCGAAGACCTACACGCCCGAGCAGATGATGGACGACATCACGCGCGCCGTCTTCATCCGCCCCGGAGGCCGCTCGCTCTCGATCTGGGAACGGATGAGCCAGAAGAACTACGTCGACGCGCTGATCGTCTCGTCGAACCTGACGATGGTGAAGACCACCAAGCTGGGATCGACGCTCCGCGACCACGCGCACGACGGGCGCGGATGCGCCTGCTCGCTGATGCAGGACGCTCCCGAGCTGAACCTCGAACCGCTGCCGAGACCCGAGGAGATCGGCTTGCGCACGGCGCGCAACTACGACATGATGCAGCGCGTGAGCGAAACCACGTCGGCCAAACGGGCTGAAATGCGGAGGCTGCTGACCGTCGTGCAGGGCCGCTTCCAAAGCGGCGACCAGGCGACCCGGAACCATTACCGCGATCTCGAATTGAGGCTGAAAGAAGCCTTGCGAATGTTATAAACCAAAACGCTGCAAAAGCCGTCTTCCACCCCGGAAAGACGGCTTTGCGGCAACTGAAAGGGCTGTTAAAGAGGTTACGATCTCGAAGCAATATCGGAAAAACAGATTCGATTTAACAGAAAAACAACTCAAACACATCTATATTTGTAATATGAAAAAATTCCTTACGCTATTCGTTCTGGTCTTTCCCCTGCTGGCGCTGGCGCAGCAGACCCGGCAGATCACGGGCCAGGTGCTCGACCGCGCCGACGGAGCGCCGCTCGTGGGAGCAACCGTCTTCATCGCACCCGAGGAGACCCAGGCCAAAGACTACAATCCGCAGGGAACAATCGCCTACGAGCAGGGACGCTTCGCCTTCAAACTGCCCGCAAGCGTCCGGAAAGTCGTGGTCAGCTACCTCGGCTACGAAGCCCGGACCCTCGATATTTCGGGCAAGAGCGATTTCACGATCTACCTCTCGGCGTCGGACAACAAGGTGGACGCCGTGGTGGTGACCGGATACCAGCGCATCGAGAAACGCAAACTGACCTCGTCGATCTCTTCTGTCAAGATGTCGGACATCTCGCGGGACGGCGTGGCGAGCGTCGACGAAATGCTCTCCGGCTCGATCGCCGGTCTCGTGTCGACCCCCACCTCGGGCGGACCGGGCGCGGCCAGCAAGATCAAGATCCGAAGCACCGTGACGCTGAACGGCAACACCGACCCGCTGTGGGTGCTCGACGGCATGCCGCTCGAAGGCAACGACATTCCGAAGGACTGGTCGTCGAAGGAGAGCGTCGACAACCTCTACAACATGTCGATCGCGGGACTCAACCCGTGGGACATCGAGGACATCACCGTACTGAAAGACGCCGCTGCGACGGCCATTTACGGCGCCCGCGCGGCGAACGGCGTCATCATCATCACCACCAAGAAAGGCCTCCGCAACCAGGCGATGCGCGTCAACGTCTCGGCATCGCTGTTCGTGACCGACCGTCCCGACCTCTCGCGCCTCAACCTGATGAACGCCTCGCAGAAGGTCGATCTGGAGCTGGGGCTGGCGGCGAACGCCCGGCTCAACTACCTGCCGGGCATGGGCGGCGTAGCCCGCATTCTGGACAAGGCCGGGGAGCGTCCGGCGCTCGTCAACGGCGGAAGCCTCGCATCGCTCTCCCCCGAGACGCAGAGCGCGATCGGCGCCCTGCGCCGCAACGGCACCGACTGGGGCCGCGAAATCTACCGGACTGCGCTCAACCAGCAGTACAGCGTCAGCATTTCGGGCGGCAGCGGCAAGACCGGCTACTACTTCTCGGGCGGCTACTACAACGAGCAGGGAACGACCGTCGGAACGGGATTCGAGCGTCTGAACCTCACGATGAAGACCGACTACGACCTGCTGCAGAACCTGCGCTTCGGAGCCTCGGTGTTCGTGGGGCAGAACAAGAACGACTCCTACCTCTCCGACACGGACGTGTTCACCAACCCGTCGCGCTACACCCGCACGGTGAACCCCTACCTCAACGCCTACAATCCCGACGGCAGCTACGCGTACGACCCCGACATGACGGTCAATACGGGCAACACCGACGTGCTCGACTTCAACTTCCTGGAGGAACGCGCCCGCACGGAGTACACGCTCAAGACCCGTTCGATCAAGACGATCTTCGACCTGGATTACCGTCCGGTGAAGGGATTGAAACTCTACACGCAGTTCGGCCTGCAGGTCGACAACTCCGCGACCGAGAAAATGGCGCAGGAAAACACCTACTTCACCCGCAAGTATCAGCTCAAATCAATGGTGGATCAGGTAGTGCGCCTGCCGAAAGGCGGCGTAATCCAGAACTGGAACGGCGACCTCTCGCAGTACAACTGGAAAGCGCAGGCCGAATATGCGGGCACGTTCGGCGGAAAGCATGAACTGGACCTGATGGCCGGTCTGGAGATGCGCGGCGTAACCAACACGACCGTACACACCAAGGGATTCGGATACGACCACAAAACGATGACGACCAAACCGATCAACGTACCCGAAGACAGCGACCTGCTGGACGACGAGAGTTTCAGGCAGTATACGAAAAGCTTCTACGAAAACCGCTACATGTCGTACTTCTTCACAGGGTCGTACACCTACGACAACCGCTACACCGTTTTCGGTTCGATGCGCTACGACGGCACGAACCTCTTCGGCGTGGACCCCAAATACAAGTTCAACCCGATGTGGTCCATCTCGGGCGCATGGAGCATCAACCGCGAACGGTTCCTGCGCGACGCCCGGTGGCTCGACAACCTGCGCCTGCGGGTATCCTACGGCGCCCAGGGCAATATCGACCGCACCACCTCGCCCTACATTCTCGGTACGTGGAACAGCACCTCGCTCGGCGGAGCGAGCGAAGACCGCATCGACGTAACGTCGCCGCCCAACCAGAACCTGCGCTGGGAGACGACCTATTCGTGGAACACGGCCCTCGATTTCGCTGCTTTCGAACACCGTATCGGCTTCACGTTCGAACTCTACGGACGCCGAAGCAAGGACCTGATCACCACGCGCACGATCCCTTCGGAGACGGGATTCATCTCGACATCGAGCAACTACGGCGAAATCTCAAGCAAAGGCATCGAATTCACGCTCAACACGGTGAACGTCCGCACGCGAGACTTCCGCTGGGAGACCTCGATCAATATCGCCCACAACACCGACAAGGTCGAAAAGGTGCGTATCGACGACAACAGCTGGAGCCCCTCGCTGCAAGGCTATTCGTCGGGCGCCGTGTTCGCCATCAAAACCGCCGGGCTGGACGCAAACGGCATTCCGATGTTCTGGCGCGACGGAAAGAGGATCTCGCTCCAGGAGTTCGTCGGTTTCCGCGTGGAAGCCAGCGACCCCTGGGGACTGGGAATTCCGGAATATTTCGAATACGGTCCGGCGATGAATGTATCGCAGAAGGACGTGCGCGGCTACCTGACCTACGTCGGTTCCCGCAACCCGGATGTGACGGGAGGTTTCAACAACCGGTTCTACTACAAGAATTTCGACCTGGCGATCTCGTGCAACTTCGTTTTCGGACAGCTCATGACGCGCTCGCCCTTCTACAACCCCGCGCAGACCAACCCCGGGCAAAACTACACCACCGAAATGAACAAGGTGTGGTCGCCGTCCAACACCTCGGGAACCTATCCTTCGCTCACGGGCAACCTGCAGGCCGACGGTTCGGCCTGGGGCGACTGGGACGAGAATCCCGATCCGTACAGGGTCTATTACTGGATCATGGACAATTTCCCGACAAACGTCAACCTGTTCAACAGCCTCGACATCTGGAACAGGAAGATCAACTACTTCCGCGTGAACAGCATCCGGCTGGGATACTCCTTCCCGCAGCGAATCACACGCAAACTCCACATGGCCGGATTGCGCGTGCACTTCGAAGCCCGCAACCCGCTGGTGATCGCCACGAACTACGACGGCTATTTCGATCCCGAGACCTACGGCAACATCTATGCGCAGCCGATGGCGCGCACCTACTCGGTCGGACTGAACATTACCTTCTAATACGTTGAAAAAATGAGAAAAAACGCATATATCCTGCTTGCCGCACTGGGACTCGCCTCGTGCAACTACCTGGAAATCGAGCCTGTCGGAAAGGTGATTCCCCACAAGACCTCGGAATACCGGGCGCTGCTCACCGAGGGTTACAGCCGGTTTCCCTACACCAGTTCGAAGGCCTACACCGGACTGCTGTCCGATGAGGTCGGCATGTTCCACGAAGGCAACTTCTTCGACAGCAGCGACGCCATAGCCCTCTCCTACAACTACACCTGGCAGTACGAAACGCAGATGTGGGAGTATCCCTACCAATATTATTACCGCGCCGCCTTCCAGGCCAATGCCGTGATCGACGGCGTGGCGGACGCGGACGACGACTCCTCGGAAGACAAGCGGCAGATTCTCGGCGAAGCCTATGCCATGCGCGCTTACGCACACTTCGATCTGGTGAACCTCTACGGGAAGCCCTACGATCCGCAGACCGCTTCGACCGACCGGGGCGTACCCCTGTCCACCTACATCGACATCGAGCAGAAATACCGCCCGACGAACGTCGCCGCAGTCTACCGGCAGATCGTCGAAGATATCGAGGCCGCCGAAAGGACGATGACCCTGGAGAAACAGGAGAGTCCGACGCTCAACTACCGGTTCTCGCTCGATGCGCTCGCCGCCTTCAAGGCACGCGTCATGCTCTACATGCGCAACTGGCAGGCGGCTTACGATGCAGCGACGAGCCTGCTGCCCAAATACGAACTGGTGGATTTCAATGCTTCTCCCGAAAGCGGCGACCTGCCGTGGAAAGCGACCTCTCCGGAAGCCATATTGGCCTGGGAACGCCCGTTCGGCGGCGGAAACGGCGATCTGCGCGGCGCCAGCATCCTGTCGGACAAGATCCTCGGGCTGCTGGACGAAGCGACGGACAACCGCCGCAACTACCTCAACCCGGTGAATGCCTACGACGAAAACTGGACGCCGACGCTGCTGGGATACTGCGTGAACCGCTCGTCGTCGGACCGCGTGTCGATCCGCATCGCCGAGATGTACCTCATCGCCGCCGAAGCCGGCTCATACCTGCCTGCGGAACTGGAAAAGGCCAAGGGATACCTGCTCGACCTGAAGGCCAAGCGGCTGAAACCCGAGGCGATGGAGACCCAGCGCACGAAGGTCGGAGCGATGGATGCGGAGCAGCTGCGCACAGAGATCGCCGACGAGCGCGCCCGCGAACTGATCGGAGAAGGACACCGCTGGATGGACCTCCGCCGGACGACCCGGCCGGCCATCGTCAAAACCTACAAGGACCGGACCTACACGCTCAATGCGAATGCCGCGCGTTACCCGCTGCCCTTCCCGCAGTCGGCCATCGACAGCAACCCCGAGCTGAACGACTGAACCGAGGGAACGGTCCGGAGACCTTCGGGGTCCCGATGAAAAAACAGTCCGGTTTTTGCACCGGACTGTTTTTTTTATAATTTTACACGCCATGAGAGCCATTATAATAGAGGACGAGCCGCTGTCGGTCGCGGAGCTGCGCACGACGCTCGCAGAGGTCGCGCCGCAGATCGAGGTCGTCGCCACGGCATCGTCGGTCGCGGAGGCCGCCGCTGTCATCGCCGGCGTCGGTCACGACCTGATTTTCATGGACATCCACCTCGGAGACGGCAGCGGGTTCGACATCTTCCAGCGCACGGAGATCTCCGTGCCGGTCATCTTCATCACGGCCTACGACTCCTATGCCCTGAAAGCCTTCGAAAACAAGGGCATCGACTACCTGCTGAAACCCTTCGGACGCGAGGATTTGCAGCGGGCGATCGACAAGCTGGGGCTTCTATCGGGGGGGGGAAGCGCGTCTGCGGAGCACGGAGCCCCGACGCAGACGCCACCGGTTTACCAGGAACGGTTCCTGGTACACATGGGCGCCCGGATGAAATCGGTCACCACGGCCGAGATCGCCTATTTCATGGCCGACGGCAAGTACCTCCACCTCGTGACCCACGACGGAAAAGACTACATCGTCGACCGCACGCTGACCGAAGTGGGCGAAAAACTGCCGCCGAACCTCTTTTTCCGGATCAACCGCCGTTTCATCGTCGCCTTCGACGCCATCCGGGAGATGATACGCTACTCGGGCAGCCGAATCAAGGTGGTGCTCCACCCGCCCCTCGCCAAAGGGGAGGAGGCGTTCGTCAGCACCGACCGCGTGCCCGATTTCAGGCAGTGGCTGAACCGGTAGCACTCCAAGCCATCAGCCATAAAACCCTCCGAGAACGGATTTTTCAGATTATCCCTGCAATTTTTGATTTTAAGCGAGTGAGTTTCGCGCATCGTGAAAAACGGAGCGGACGGGTAGTACTTGAAGTACATTCCATTCGCCCCGTTCGAGGGATGTGCGGAAACAGCCGCTTATAAATCGAAAATCAAAAAGGCAGGTCGTCCGGATCGTCGGCCGGGACTGAAGGAGCCGCCGGCTGGGGCTGCGGAGCCGCTGCCGGACGGGGTGTCTGCTGCTGATAACCGCCCTGCTGGCCATAGGAAGCCCCCTGCGGCTGTGCGCCGTAGGAGGGAGCCGGAGCGCCGTCCGAAGCGGGATTGTCCGAGCGGCGGCCCAAGAGGTTCATCGTATCGGCCAGAATTTCGGTCGTATAGCGTTTGTTGTTGTTGTCCTTGTCCATCCATTCGCGGGTGCGCAGGCGCCCCTCGATATAGATTTGCGAGCCTTTGCGGACAAAACGGTCCACCACGTCGGCAAGACCGCGCCACAAGGTGATCGTATGCCACTCGGTGTGTTCCTTCGTCTCGTTCGACGCCCGGTCGAACAGACGCTCCGTCGTCGCCAGACGGACGCGGGCGACCTTCACGCCGCCCTCGGTCGTACGCACCTCGGGATCGAGGCCCACGTTGCCGATCAATATAACCTTATTTACCATAAGTTTACAGGTTTTTAATCATTCGACGGAAAAGAAGCTCCATGCGCACGCCGGCCTTTTTGCCCTGACGCTGCACGTCCTCGTGATCGCCCACCTCGTCCGAAAGGCCGCAGTTGGTGATGACCGACACGCCGAAGACGGGAATCGACATGTGACGCGCCACGATCACCTCGGGAACGGTCGACATGCCCGCGGCGTCGCCGCCGATGGCCTTGAAATAGCGGTATTCGGCCTGCGTCTCGAACGTGGGACCCGTGCCGCCGACATAGACGCCGTACTGGAGCTTGATCGACTCCTCTTCGGCGATCTTCGTGGCAGCGGCGATCAGCGACTTGTCGTAGCAGTTGTGCATGTCGGGGAAACGCGGCCCGAGCTGGGCCATGTTGGGACCGATCAGCGGATTGGGCATCAGGTTGATGTGGTCGGTGATGACCATCAGGTCGCCCACGCGGAACGACGGGTTGATGCCGCCCGAAGCGTTCGACACAAAGAGGTATTTGATGCCGATCTGCTGCATCACGCGCACCGGGAAGGTCACCTGCTGCATCGTGTAGCCCTCGTAGTAGTGGAAGCGGCCCTGCATGGCGACGACCCGGCGGCCTTCGATCTCTCCGAAGATCATGCGGCCCTTGTGGCCCTCGACCGTCGAAACGGGGAATCCGGGAACGTCCTTGTATTCGATGATGAACCGGGCGTCGATCTTATCGGCGAAATCGCCCAGTCCGGTTCCGAGTATGATCCCCACTTCGGGCGCGAAATCCTCGGTCCGGGTTCTGACGAAAGCGGCGGTTTTCTTAATTTCCTCTAACATCTTCTTCTAATTTTTGCAGAAAATCCGTTGCCGAATCCTCTATGAATGAAATATTTATCGGTAAATAGTACAGGTTGCTGCGAACCGCCTCGGGAATCTTCTTCCGGTTGGTCATCTTCACCGCATCCTTCTCCGTCGTTACAATCACCGCGCCGGGATGCTTCGCCAGCAGCGCTTTCAGGGCGTTCATGTCGCGGACCTTGTAGACGTGATGGTCGTCGAGCGTCATCTCGGCCACGACGGCATAGCGTTCGCGGAGGGTTTGCAGGAAGGGTTTGGGGTTGCCGATGCCCGAA
>ENA-UOOC01002785-UOOC01002785.1-human-gut-metagenome-genome-assembly--contig:-C48old-NODE-2785-length-12656-cov-7.956908_pt1 | contig 12656 bp, 7 predicted proteins | sample MGYA00242469_ERZ724016 | MGnify/ENA metagenome assembly ERZ724016 | reverse complement strand
TTGTAGATACTTTGAAGCTATATATTGTGCAAATTTTCAAGCGAATTTTTCCATCAATAATGTTATCGTTCGTTGTAATAATAGAGGGTATATACCTAATTTATATAACAATTTAATAAATCTAGTAAATTTTTATAATTGATGGATATAGTGTTACTAAAAATTTGTAATAGTATATGGTAGAAATATAAACTAAATAAAACCAACAAAGATGTGCGAAAAAACTCGCACACCTTTAGTAATTTTCACAAAAGTAATTATAGTTAATTTGTATTGTCGGTAAATAGCTGTATGTCATCCATTTTATTCTTAAAGTTTTTATAAATTGAAATTTTATTGTTTTGGGAATTTATTAATAATGCAACCAAATAATTTACTATCAACATTATTTGTGCTTCAACTAACGATTCATGTTTTAAATAGTTATACAATTCAGTTTTGAAAAGTTTTTTTGAATGTTAGATAAATTTAAATAATTTTCTTTATTAAGGGCAAGCGAACAAAAGGAATTATTAAACTCTATTTACGAGGTAGAAGACAAAAAGAAAACCCGTCAAACACTAATGTGTTCAAACGGGTTGCACTTGGCGGAGAAGATGGGATTTGAACCCATGCATCACGTTTATTTGCGATCTACTCCCTTAGCAGGGGAGCCCCTTGAGCCACTTGGGTACTTCTCCAATTGTGCTGCCGAACGAAGTCGGCTTGATTATGATAACACAAAAATCGGAAATAGTCAAAGCCTTTTGGCAACAAGAAACGAAAAATTTTGGTTTGTTTTTGCTGCGGCGGCAAGGTTAGAGGATATTAAAATATTTTTGCGTTTTTTGACAACTACCGTCACATCGACATGAATTTTGCAATATTATGAAAAAAATGGTCGATATGAAGCGGTAAAAAGGAATAAAAATAAAATTCGAGTGTTTGAAAAATTGACAATCCGTTTGATTGTTGATAAAATAAATAAAACTTTTAAAACTTCGGGGGATTTGCAAATGTTCAATAATAAATATTTTATTTTTATTTCCTCTTGATTGCGCAGGCTTTCGCCTGCGTTTTTTCTTTATTCTGTTTCACGAAAGATAAAATATTGAAAAATATTCAGCCAAGCGACTGTACGTCGCTTAAAATAAACCAAAAAATAAAAAAGGAGAGAGAAAAATGAAAAAGAAAAAGGCATTGATGATTGTTTTGGCGGTGTTGCTGCTGGGGCTTGCGGGGCTTGTGCTGTCGGGGTGCGACGGTGACAGAGAGCTTGCCGCGCCCACGAGGCTTGAAATCACAAACGACGTGTTGACTTGGGAAGCGATAGAGGGAGCTGACGGCTACACGGTGGAAATCAACGGAGAGGAGTACAAAACACAAAACAACAGTCTGGATTTGTTTGAAATCACAAACAAATACGGCACGTATGAGATAAGGGTAGCCGCCGACAGCGTGACGGAGGGCGTGTTAAGCTCCGACTGGTCGGAGCAAACAAGCCTGACTCTGACCATACCCGACTGGTTCGGATTTTTGCCGACCGACGACGGAAAGGGTTGGGAAACGGCAGTTATCGACGCGACCAAAGCGCAAGGCAAGCTGATTATCCCGAGTTTTATCAACGGCAAAGCCGTCGTCAGGGCAAAAGGTTTCAACAATTGCACAGGTCTCACGGGCGTCATCTTTCCCGACACGGTGGAGTACATATCGGGATTTGGAAATTGTCAAAATCTCACGCGCGTGCGCTGGTCGGCGGGACTCAAAGAAATAATCGGAAACTCTTTTGACGGTACGGCATTGGAGTCCATTGTTCTGCCCGAGGGGGTGGAAATGATGGGAAACGCTTTTGGAAATTGCACCCGGCTCAAAAGCGTGAGTCTGCCCTCTACGCTTACAAAAATAGGAAACTACGTTGGAACGCCGCCTTTTAGCGGCTGTCACAACCTTGAAAGCATAGAGATAGCGGCGGGCAACGAGGTTTACGCAAGCGACGGCAACTGTATAATGCGCAAGGCGGACAACACGCTTGTGTTAGGCTTAAAAGCGAGCAAAATCCCGTCTTACACCGAGCACATAGGGAGCCACGCTTTTCGTGACTCGGGCGCGGAAAGCATAGCTTTGCCCGAGGGCGTGACTTCGATAGGAGACCATGCTTTTTACGACAACGACCGTTTGAAGGAAATAACTTTGCCGCAAAGTCTCACAAGCATAGGCGAGTCTGTTTTTTTCCGGTGCACCGCGCTTGGCAAAATAGCAATCCCCGACGGCGTGACCGAGTTGCCTTACAGACTTTTTTTCTTTTGCACGGAGCTTAAAGAGGTTGCTCTTGGCGCAAAGACAGAAAAAATCGGCGAGGACGTTTTTCATATGTGCGGCAAGCTCGAAAGGATAACAATCTCCGAAAGCAATGCGCATTTCAAAAGCGCAGCCGACGGCAGATTTTTGCTGAATAAAACGGGCGATACGCTTGTTTTGGGTTGCCAAGACGGAGCAATCCCCGACGGCGTGAAAAAAATAGGGGGAAAAGCGTTTGAGGGCAGAACGGGTTTGAAAGAAATAGATTTCAACGAAGTCGAGGAAATAGGAGAATATGCTTTTGCCATGTGCGCGGGGCTTGACAGGCTTAAACTCACGTCTGCTGTCAGGACAATAGGGGACGGCGCGTTTCAAAACTGCATAGGTCTGTCCACCGTCAGAATACCCGACGGAGTGCAGTCAATCGGCAGCGCCGCGTTTTTATGCATGACACAAAAAATAGCTTTGAGGGAGAGTTCGATGGCAACAATGGATGGCATACTAAGAAAAACTCCGCTCGTGCTGGTTGTACCCGAGAGCGTGGAACAGTTTTTTATTGACAGCAACTATACCGTTTACACCGATTATTCGTCACTTCCGACGGGTTGGAGCGTAGATTACGGCAGCGTTGCGGTGTGGGGGTGCGAGCTTGGTTATGACGACGACGGCTTGCCCTACGTCCTGTCCGCTCCCAATACTTTCAGCGGAGACGGTATGCCCGATTTGTGGTATACGGCGATTGAGGGAGACGGATATTTAATGCACGTGCGCGACGGCTTCCGTTTTGCGGGCTGGGCAACTGAACCGAATGGAGAGGCGGCGTTCCTCTCGTTTGAAAAGAGCTTTGAGTTCGAGCCGCTTGGCGCAAATGAGGAAGAAAAATTTTATTTGTACAAAAAGACGTTTTACTTGTCCGCCTCCATGACGGAAGAGCAGTGCAAGGAGGCAGCCCTTTCGGGGGCGGAGAGGCTTTACGCCGTGTGGGAAAAAATTTAAATTCAAGCCGAAAGGCTGAAAATATATTATTTAAAAAGGAGATACCAAAATGAACAAGAACACAAACAAAATTAAAACATTGGCTTTGACGCTTGCCCTTTGTCTGGCATTGGTCTGCTTTGCGCCCGCCGTGTCGGCAGATGCGTTTGAATCTGAGCCGACATACGAACATATGTATTATTTCAGCGATTACTATGATGCGGAACGGATTTTCAATCAGGTCTTTGTTGACGAGTTGGAATATGTGGAAAATTTCCATTTGGAACAGATAGACGTTTCCAACATTGTTAATTATCTCGACAATTTTTCCTGCACCGTAGAGGACGACTCCTTGGTTGTTTTTGAACTGAGGAACATGCTGACAGATTACGGCGTGCGGTTGAAAGATATTTTTGAAGACATGTATTCAAAAAATTGCAGGATAATGTTCATCAACGGAATGGAAGAAGTCAGAATGCTTGATTGGAATATGAACTTGTATGATTGTCCGTATACCGAATTTCTCGACTATGTGGATATACATATAAATCTGGACATTTTCACTGTATTTGTCGATACGATTCTGGAAAAAGCCGAGACAGACGGGCAAATCTCGAATACCACGTTCATCTTGGACGGCACGCTGGTATATAGAGATTTATTGGAAAACTTCTATTTTCCTGATTATATAAACGACTGGTATTGGGAAGCAAACTACGGTATAGTACAATGTTGGTTTCTCGACTATTATCTGCTGCCGTATTTTTATATGCGCTATGCGGAAATAGACGAATTTATGGCGAAAGATAATTTGGGAGAACTGTTGACTGAATACGGGATTAAAATTATCTGTCACACAGGCGGCAACAATTACTACGATTTGCTGAACGATATTGAAATATCCTTGTACGACAGAGATTTTTCCGACTACATTTACAATGAGCAGGTTTTTGCAATAGGCACTTCCTGGCAAGACGAGTACTTTGTTAACGAATGGCTGTATTCTTTGAGAACGTATCAGGAAACCTCGTATGAATTTTTCCCCATATATTTTTATAACGAAAATAACTTTGATTTATGGATTTCGGAGGACGAATATTTCCGTACTGCTTCGGGAACGGAATATTTTATGGAAAATATTTTCCCCGATATTGCGCTTGCGTTTGCTTCGGGCGACGACCTGAGCGTTTACGACAACTGGGACGGCAGGTGTGTTGTCACGCACAAACCCATATATGCGGGCGAAAACGGTTGGCTCAATATGTATATGAGAGTATTGCCGTATTGCTCGGAAAAACGCGATTGGCTGGAATATTTCGGACACTGAAAAACAGACCAAAAATAAAGGAGAGAAGAAATGAAAAAGAAAAAGGCATTGATGATTGTTTTGGCGGTGTTGCTGCTGGGGCTTGCGGGGCTTGTGCTGTCGGGGTGCGACGGTGACAGAGAGCTTGCCGCGCCCACGAGGCTTGAAATCACAAACGACGTGTTGACTTGGGAAGCGATAGAGGGAGCTGACGGCTACACGGTGGAAATCAACGGAGAGGAGTACAAAACACAAAACAACAGTCTGGATTTGTTTGAAATCACAAACAAATACGGCACGTATGAGATAAGGGTAGCCGCCGACAGCGTGACGGAGGGCGTGTTAAGCTCCGACTGGTCGGAGCAAACAAGCCTGACTCTGACCATGCCCGACTGGTTCGGTTTTTTGCCGACAGACGACGGAAAGGGCTGGGAAGCGGTAGTTATCGACGCGACCAAGGCGCAAGGCAAGGTCATAATCCCCGCTTATGCCCAAGACAAGGCGGTCGTCGAGGTGAGCTTTAAGGGTTGCACAGGTCTCACGGGAGTTATATTTCCCGACACTGTGGAGTACATATCGGGATTTGAAAATTGTCAAAATCTCACGCGCGTGCGCTGGTCGGCGGGGCTTAAAAAGATAAAATTAGGCGCTTTTGACGGTACGGCATTGGAGACGCTTGTTCTGCCCGAGGGGGTGGAAATACTTGAAAACGCTTTTAAAAATTGCACCGAGCTTAAAAGCGTGAGTCTGCCCTCTACGCTTACAAAAATAGGAAACTCTTACGGAGTGCCGCCTTTTAGCGGCTGTCACAGCCTTGAAAGCATAGAAATAGCGGAGGGCAACGAGGTTTACGCAAGCGACGGCAACTGTATCATGCGCAAGGCGGACAACACGCTTGTGTTAGGCTTAAAAGCGAGCAAAATCCCGTCTTACACCGAGCACATAGGGAGCCACGCTTTTCGTGACTCGGGCGCGGAAAGCATAGCTTTGCCCGAGGGCGTGACTTCGATAGGAGACTATGCTTTTGCCCACAACGACCGTTTGAAGGAAATAACTTTGCCGCAAAGTCTCACAAGCATAGGCTGGTACGCTTTTTCCGATTGCTTTGCGCTTGGCAAAATAGCAATCCCCGACGGCGTGACCGAGTTGCCTTACGGACTTTTTGCCTGGTGCACGGAGCTTAAAGAGGTTGCTCTTGGCGCAAAGACCGAAAAAATCGACACGAGCGTTTTCAGGCTGTGCGGCAAGCTCGAAAGGATAACAATATCCGAAAGCAATGCGCATTTCAAAAGCGCAGCCGACGGCAGATTTTTGCTGAATAAAACGGGCGATACGCTTGTTTTGGGTTGCCAAGACGGAGCAATCCCCGACGGCGTGAAAAAAATAGGGGGAAAAGCGTTTGAGGGCAGAACGGGTTTGAAAGAAATAGATTTCAACGAAGTCGAGGAAATAGGAGAATATGCTTTTGCCATGTGCGCGGGGCTTGACAGGCTTAAACTCACGTCTGCTGTCAGGACAATAGGGGACGGCGCGTTTCAAAACTGCATAGGTCTGTCCACCGTCAGAATACCCGACGGAGTGCAGTCAATCGGCAGCGCCGCGTTTTTATGCATGACACAAAAAATAGCTTTGAGGGAGAGTTCGATGGCAACAATGGATGGCATACTAAGAAAAACTCCGCTCGTGCTGGTTGTACCCGAGAGCGTGGAACAGTTTTTTATTGACAGCAACTATACCGTTTACACCGATTATTCGTCACTTCCGACGGGTTGGAGCGTAGATTACGGCAGCGTTGCGGTGTGGGGGTGCGAGCTTGGTTATGACGACGACGGCTTGCCCTACGTCCTGTCCGCTCCCAATACTTTCAGCGGAGACGGTATGCCCGATTTGTGGTATACGGCGATTGAGGGAGACGGATATTTAATGCACGTGCGCGACGGCTTCCGTTTTGCGGGCTGGGCAACTGAACCGAATGGAGAGGCGGCGTTCCTCTCGTTTGAAAAGAGCTTTGAGTTCGAGCCGCTTGGCGCAAATGAGGAAGAAAAATTTTATTTGTACAAAAAGACGTTTTACTTGTCCGCCTCCATGACGGAAGAGCAGTGCAAGGAGGCAGCCCTTTCGGGGGCGGAGAGGCTTTACGCCGTGTGGGAAAAAATTTAAATTCAAGCCGAAAGGCTGAAAATATATTATTTAAAAAGGAGAAACAAAAATGAAAAAGAACACAAGAAAAATGAGAACGTTGGCTTTGACGCTTGCCCTTTGTCTGGCATTGGTCTGCCTTGCGCCCGCCGCGCTTGTTTGCGCCTCGACCGATTTAGAACCGCTTGCACCGTTGGTTTATGAAAACATTTATTATTTCAGCGATTATTACTACGCAAGCAATTTTTACAATCAGGTTTTGCTGAACATACAGGGCGTGAACAGCGTTCATTTCGAGCAAATCGAGTTTGAAGGACTTAATACGCTGCAAAACATGTACAGCTTAGGCGTTTTCGACAACGTGGAAGACTCGCTGGTAATAATGGAGCTGAGAAGTATGAGTCAAGAAAATTATGCTTTGCTTGAAGACATTTTTGACGTCATGAAAAGCAACGGATGCAAAATTATGTTTCTCAACGGCGTGGAGGAGGTCAAAATGCTGAAAATGTGGCAGAGCGATTTTTATTCGACGGACGACAACAGTTTTCTTGAATCCGCGGACATACACGTAAATCTGGATATTTTCTACGTTTTTATCGATACCATATTCGAGTTGTACGAGGATGACACAGGTATGGACAGCGTTACCATTCTGCTTGACGGCAGCTTTTTGTGGAACGAATTGTCGTATTACGGCTTTCCGTGGTACATAGAAGGTTGGGAATACAGGGCTAATGCCAACGATTATTACGCCGGAGATACCTTTGACTATCATATACTGAGATATATCCGTTATTATATGCAGGAAGCAGGCGGGTATAATTCGTTGTTAAAATTTATGGAAGATAATAATATAAAAATTTTCTGTTATGAAAAAAACGATTATGACGATTATTATATGAATCTGCTTACGGGAGAAATTTATTGCACGGACGGATGGGACAGCTATGAATTTTACGAAGCGGCGGCAAACGAGTTTGTTTTTGCAATCGGAACGTCGTTCAGGGGAGAAGATTATCTTGACGAGTGGTTGAATTCGCTGGTCGAATACATGGAAATGACGGAATGGGATTTTCCCGTTTATTTTTACAACGGCAGTGATTTGACAATCGACAACGCTCCGTCCGAATTTTATGAAATACACGGCACAAACTATTTTGAGTTTAACATTTTGCCCGACATAATCCGCGCCCTTGCCTGCGACGCGGACATGAGCGTTTACGACAACTGGGCGGGCAGATGTTTTGTCACGCACAAGCCCATTTATGAGGGCGAAGGCGGCTGGCTCAATATGTATATGAGATTTTTGCCTATTTTGCCGATTTAAAAGGGCGGCGCAGTGAAGTGTAGGCGCGCATTTGAATTTTCAAACAGAAAAGGAGAGAAGAAATGAAAAAGAAAAAGGCATTGATGATTGTTTTGGCGGTGTTGCTGCTGGGGCTTGCGGGGCTTGTGCTGTCGGGGTGCGACGGTGACAGAGAGCTTGCCGCGCCCACGAGGCTTGAAATCACAAACGACGTGTTGACTTGGGAAGCGATAGAGGGAGCTGACGGCTACACGGTGGAAATCAACGGAGAGGAGTACAAAACACAAAACAACAGTCTGGATTTGTTTGAAATCACAAACAAATACGGCACGTATGAGATAAGGGTAGCCGCCGACAGCGTGACGGAGGGCGTGTTAAGCTCCGACTGGTCGGAGCAAACAAGCCTGACTCTGACCATGCCCGACTGGCTTCAGGTTTATCAGACGGCGGACGAAAGGGGTTTCGAGCTTTGCGTCGTTGACAAGACCAAAGCGCAAGGCAAGCTGATTGTTCCGAGTTTTATCAACGGCAAAGCCGTCGTGGGAATCAGGGCAAACGGTTTTTACGAGTGCACGGGTGTCACGGGGCTTATACTCCCCGACACGGTGGAGTACATAGACGTAAACGCTTTTGAGGGCTGCGAGAAACTCACGCGCGTGCGCTGGTCGGCGGGGTTGAGAAAAATAAACACAGGAGCCTTTGACCGTACGGGATTGGAGACGCTTGTTCTGCCCGAGGGCGTGACCTTTTTGGGAGGAAACGCGTTCGGTCATGCAAAACTGAAATCGGTAAGTCTCCCGTCCACTGTCGCCAAAATGACGGCTACAAACGAAAAATCGGATGCCAATCCGTTTGCTTTTTGCGAAAATCTTGAAGAAATTTACGTTGCCGAGGGCAACAAGGCTTACAAAAGCGACGGCAACTGCGTCATGCGCAGGGAGGACAACACGCTTGTCGTAGGCTGCAAAGCGAGCAAAATCCCGTCTTACACCGAGCACATAGGGCGCTTCGCCTTTCAAGGCGCCGCGCTTGAAAGCGTAGCTTTGCCCGAGGGCGTGACTTCGATAGAAGACTATGCTTTTGCCCACAACGACCGTTTGAAGGAAATAACTCTGCCGCAAAGTCTGACAAGCATAGGCAAGTATGCTTTTTTATGGTGCGCCGCGCTTGAAAGCATAGCTTTGCCCGACGGCGTGACAAGTGTAGGCAACAATGCTTTTTCCACCTGCATCTCGTTGAAAGAGCTTGCTTTGGGCGCGGAGCTTTTGAATGCGGGTTGCGGATTGACGGAGTTTTGCGTCGCTCTTGAAAAAATAACCGTGTCCGAAAACAACGAATCTTTTTCCGACGAGGGCAACTGTCTGACGCGAAAAGCGGACAACACGGTGATTGCGGGGTGCGCTTCGAGCAAGATTCCCGCAGGCACGGAGCAAATAGGCGAATACGCCTTTTGCGGGCAGACGCAGCTTGGCGCAATAGATTTTCCCGACGGGTTGAAAAATATAGGACACTATGCGTTTTCCTGCACGGGACTGAAAGAACTCAAACTGCCGCGAGGATTGCAAAGAATCGGCGTCTCCGCTTTTGCAAACTGCATAGAACTCGAATACGTGCAAATCCCCGACAGCGTGACTGATGTCGGGTCAAAAGCTTTTGTATGCGAACAGGAAATCGGAATATATTATGATTGCACAAGTATGACTGCCGTCATAACCGACAGTTTGACGGAGTTGAAAGAAGAGACTTTTATATCCTTATGCACAATATACACTTCGCATACGGCTATGCCCGACGGGTGGAAGAACGCTTTGCTTGTTGACGGTTTTCGACAAGCTCCAAAAGTCGTTTGGGGGTGCGAGCTTGCGCTTGACGAAGACGGTTTGCCTTACGTTGTGTCTGCGCCGTTAAATTTACATGAGGTAACAGCTCATTATCTGGCGACAAGCATAACGGGATACGCGCCTGAGCGGAACGGTTGGGTTTTCAAGGGCTGGGCGACGGAGCCTCAAGGTGAAGCGGAGTTTGTTCCTCAAAAAACCGAGCTTGAATTCAATCCTGTTTTGCCTGAGCGTCTGCATTTTCGGCTTTCGACTGCTATGCTCGACGTAAGGGTTTTGCTGTATTTTTACCACAAGACGTATGAAAAACAAATAAATTCGATTGGGCAGGAACAGCGGGAACAGCTTTACGAATCGGGTACTGAGAGGCTTTACGCCGTGTGGGAAAAAATTTAAATTCAAGCCGAAAGGCTGAAAATATATTATTTAAAAAGGAGAAACAAAAATGAAAAAGAACACAAGAAAAACGAGAACGTTGGCTTTGACGCTTGCCCTTTGTCTGGCATTGGTCTGTTTTGCGCCCGCCGCGCTTGTTTGCGCCTCGACCGATTTAGAACCGCCCGAGGTCTTTCCGTATGAACAAGTCTATTATTTCAGCGACGGTTATATTGGGGAGGTGGACGCAAATTTCGCAACAATCTCATCCGAATTGACGGTGAGGTATCTAAATGTGCCTTACCTGCATAAGTGTCCTTACAGCCTGACGGAATCGGATTATTCGCCTTATAGATTTGAGGTTGAGGAAAACTCCGTCGTCATTTTTGAAAAGACGACGTGGGGAAAAAGATACAACGCGCTCATCGAGACGAATGATACCCTTAGCGACCTGTTTTCATCCTGGCGGAGCGACGGCTGCAAGGTGATTTTCGTAAACGGCGTGGAGGAAGCAAGACTGCTGGGGCTTGACCTCGACTACGACACGTCGCCTTACACCGAGTTTCTGCAATATGTAGACATACATATAAACACGGATATGTTCACGCTTTTTGTCGATACGATTTTAAGAATCCATTTCGACTACGGACCGATAAACAATTTTTTGTTCGTGCTTGACGAATCTTTCGGAAAGGATTGGTTAGAATTCATATACAGTTGGATTTTTGAGGATTATATTTTTAAATATATGATAATGACCGACGGGAGGCGGATAGAAGAATTAGGACTGTTCGATTATTTGGAATATAACAATATCAATTTCCTGTTTTACGACGGAAGCTCGCTCGATTCCCTTTATGAGGCAACGGAATTTTGGAATGAATCCAATATGTGCGCGATAGGCACAAACAGATTGGGCAACGCATACGCCGAACAGTGGCTGTACGACATGATCGAATTGCGCGAAATGAAGAACGATAACTTTGCAATCTATGAGTATCTGTATTCCTATTGGCGCCATGGCGTTTTGGAGTATTACGACATTGTCAAAATGGCTTGGAGCGTAAAATTGTATTCTCTCGACGAGTTCTGGGACATATTTGACGCTGTGGGATTTGAAGAAGATTTGACGGTGTTTGACAACTGGTACGGCAGGAGCGAAGTGATTACTTACAAGCCCTTTGTGGGAGAAGGCGGCTGGATGGGGATTGCTCCGAGCCATTACCTGTTGCTTGACGACGAGTGGGAGTATATGTATTTCTGACGCGACTTAAAAACCCCCCGCCCGCGTAAAAGCGGGCGGGGGGTTTCGTATTAAAAATTCCGTTAAGCCTACATCAGCAGCAAAAACAGCTGACCTACGCCTATACCGATAAAGTTGCCGATTGCCAGCCCCAAAGTGGCGCAGATTATGCCGGGGGCTATCAAATCGTTTCGTTTTGCCGCGTTTGCCACGGGCGTTATGAACGGAGGTCCGTAAACTCCCGCCGTGCTGGTGATAAGCGCGGTGTCGGAATCTATTTTGAAAATTTTGCACAAAATCAGGTGGAGCAATATGCCGCCGATTTGCAGGCAGGCGAACAAAAGCAGCACGGGGAGAAGCTCGCTCACCAGTTTGCTCATGTCCATGCTCATGCTCAGAGCGAGCGAAAAGCTGAGGATTAGATACTGTCCCACCTGATAGGAGCCTTTTGTCTCTCTTACGGGCTTGACAAAGGAAAAAGCTATGCCGAGCACCGACACCGTTACGAGAATAAACAGGCTGCCCGCGAGACTTCCGTTTACGAGAAGCTCGAGTCCTACGCCTACGCCGAAGCAGGCGACGGCAAGCGCAACAACTCCGACAAGCCGCCAAATGCTTTTTTTGTTGCGCTCGACAACGGAAAAGTCGTATTCGTTGGCGACGGAAAGCAGACGCTTGTCGTCGGGAGAAATTTCCCCGTTTGAGTCCTGCCGCGCGCTCCCGTCGCTTGAAACGTCCGAGTTTTCCGTCGCGGTTTCGACCGACACTTTGTTTTCCGTTGTGTTTTTGTCCGACGCTTTTTGTTTTTTGCGTTTTTTGCCGTCCAAAACAAAGGAGTAAACGGGCTTTGCCGCCGTCAGGAGAAAGAGGAAATACAAGCCTCCCACAAACAAATCCGCCGTGTTTGCCAAAACAATCGCCTCGTGTCCCGTGCCGAGCATTGCGCTGCCTATTGCAAGCAGGTTGGGAGTGCCGCCGATGTAGAGACCTATGCTCATGGCGGTCAGTCCCGCCGCGTCGGGAAGGAAGTTTTTGGTAATCAGAAAAGCCGCAGTAGCAACGACGACGGCGCTCACGCACACAAGCCCGAAGGAAACTGCCGTCTTTTTGGCGAGTCTTTTCAAGGATTTCATTTCAAAGCCGAAAAGCACGAGCGGGATAGCTATGCACACAAGCACGGAGGCGACGGTTTCCACG
>ENA-UOOC01002775-UOOC01002775.1-human-gut-metagenome-genome-assembly--contig:-C48old-NODE-2775-length-12692-cov-4.638522_pt1 | contig 12692 bp, 6 predicted proteins | sample MGYA00242469_ERZ724016 | MGnify/ENA metagenome assembly ERZ724016 | reverse complement strand
GGCGAAGATGATCTACGTGCTGCGCACTGGTAACTCTGACGCTTCTGCGTACAACAATGACAAGACCAGCTTTACTGATGTCAACGGCCACTGGGCCGCTGGCTTCATCAAGTACTGCCAGTCTGTCGGCATCATCGCTGGCCAGTCTGCAACCAAGTTTGCACCGGACCAGACCGTAACCGCTCAGGAAGCTGCTAAGATGCTGCTCGTAACCCTCGGCTACGACGCTAACAAGGCAGGCCTGGTAGGCATCAACTGGGCATCCAAGACCAACGCTCTGGCTGACGAGAACGGCCTGCTTGACGACGTAAACACTTCCTTCACCGGTCCGTGCCCGCGTCAGTACGCTGCTCAGCTGATCTACAACGCAATCGATACCCCGACCGTTGTATGGCGTGACGATGCTTACACCAACGTAACTCTGCTTGGCGACGACAACAAGACCGTTGGCGAGAAGTTCATGAACCTCAAGAAGACCACCGCTGTTCTGGAGGACGTTTCCAAGACCTCCGGCAAGGAGACCTTCGAGCTGACTCTCGACAAGACCACTGTTGATCTGAACAAGACCACCGACAGCGACAACAACGGCGCTAAGGCTCTGTACAGCTTCACCGACGTGAAGAAGGACTACTCTGACCTGAAGTATCAGATGGTTACTGTTCTGTACAAGAACAACGACAAGTCCAAGGTTTACGGCGTTTACGCTACCAAGGACAACACCCAGCAGACCGGCATCCTGAAGAACCTCAAGATGGACGGCAACAAGGCTAAGCTGGACGACACCAAGTACGATCTGGCTGATAAGAACACCGTTTATGTAAACGGCAAATCTTGGACGGAAAACAAAAAAGATTCGAACAATATCAAGAGCTTCATTGATACCTACGGCAACGACTCTGATACCAAGTACACCAACGCTGCTTACATGCAGCCGACCGAGGTTAAGCTGCTCGCTACCGACGGCTCTACCGATTACTCCATCCTGAACGTTAAGACCTTCGCAGTAGCTGAGGTTACCGCTGTTGGTTCTGACTACATCAACGTCTCCTTCAAGAAGGGCGACAACACCATCGCTACCAAGTCCAAGCTCGAGTCCGATGACTGGGATTGGTACGACGGCGTTAAGAAGAACGACTACGTTGTTCTGACTGCTGCTGGCAACTACGGCACCAACCACGGCCTCGTTGAGAAGGCTACCGTTGTTACCGGCAAGGTAAACGGCACCAAGTCTGACGATGGCGTTGCTATCGACGGCGAGTGGTACACCATGGCTGGTAAGAAGGGCAATATGGTTACCCGCCCGAACACCGGCGCTAACGTTGAGATGGTAGTTGTAAACGGCTACGTTTACTACACCGACACCACCGCTGGCTCCATCGACGACATCGCACTTCTGGTTGAGGCTGCTCCTAAGGGCGGCGTAAACTCCAAGTGGGAAGCTCGCATGATCTTCTCTGACGGCACCGACAAGGTTGTTGAGATCGAGAAGAAGTGGGATGACAAGGACGACGGCGCAGCTATCGCTGAGTTCCACGAAGGCATCGCCAAGAACCCGAACGCTGACGAGACTATCACCTATTCTGAGACTCCTTCCAAGACCAAGGTTGCTCCGATGCTCGTTTCCTACGAGGTATCTAAGGATGTTTACACCCTGACTCGTCTGGGCTTCAAGAACACCGATGATAAGAACGCTAAGAGCATTGATACCAATGGCTACGACGCTTGCGTAACCGCAACCGGCAAGGATCTCGAGACCGATGGCTCCATCAAGAACGGTAAGTTCACCTCGACCGATGGTTCCTCTATCTCTCGCCTGTACTACGAAGCAACCGGCGTTGTATTCGTTAAGTCCAAGGCTGACAAGGTTAACAATGCAAGCACCGGCGAGAACGCTGATTACAAGGTAGTAACCGGCAAGACCGCTTCTGGCTACGATCGCAACATCCTGTCTGCAACCGCAGTTGCTAACAAGTCTGGCAACGGTTACTATGCACAGGCTGCATTCATCGACCTCGGCACCGACTCCACCGGCGGCTCTTCCGACAACTACGCAGTTGTTCTGAAGAACGTTAAGAAGCTCACCGGCACCGCTAACGGCACCGTTTACGAGATCACCGCTTGGAATGGTACTGAGCAGATCACCGTTACCACCGATGATTCCAAGGCTGCTGACATGAGCAAGGGCGACATCTTCTCTTACTCTGCAACTGGCGATACTCTGGCTGACATCGAGTACAGCGAGAACAAGCAGGCTGACTACTACGTAACCGCTTACGATGACGCTTCTGGCGACATCTCCCTGTACAACCTTGACAAGGATGCTAAGTGGGTTGCAGCAGGCGGCGAGGATGCAGATAAGGACGCTTACACTGTTGTTGACAGCAAGAACACTGTAATCCTGTTCGTTGACTCCGACGCAGGCAAGGGCGAGACTGGCTACACCATGGCTGATATCGACCTGGCTCGTACCTTCGACTCCGACTTCTGGAGCAAGGGCAAGCTGCCGGCTATCGACGACATCCAGATCTCCGGTAAGGATGCAGTTGATGCAAGGGATCAGGACAACACCCTGACCGAGGATGCAGTACCGAACGTTCACGTATTCGTTGACAGCGCTTCTGACGACCAGATCACTGTTATCGTAGTTGACGTTCAGCACGACATCACTGCTTGGTAATCTTAACGGTTCTCCGTTAAGCCTGCCATAAGGCAAAGCAAGACCCCCGAGGGAAACCTCGGGGGTTTTCTTATGCCCTCTACCGACCCAAAGCAAAACCCCCGGCTTACTTGCCGAGGGTTTCGTTATTGCTGAACTTGAATACCGTCATAAACAGGATTTTGATGTCAAACAGCAGCGTCCAGTTCTCGATATAGTAAATATCGTGCTCGATGCGTCCCTGTATGGACGTGTCGCCGCGGAAGCCGTTGACCTGCGCCCAGCCGGTGATGCCCGGACGGACCTGATGCTTGACCATGTACAGGGGGATGCTCTCCTTGAACCGGTTGACGAAAAAGGGGAGCTCGGGGCGCGGCCCGACGAGACTCATGTCGCCCTTGAGGACGTTGAAGAACTGCGGCAGCTCGTCGATGGAGAATTTGCGGATGAACGAGCCGAATTTCGTCTTGCGCGGGTCGGAGTTGGTGCTCCAGCCGGTCGTCTGCCGGTCGTTTACGCGCATGGAGCGGAATTTGTACATGTAAAAGTTCTTTTTGTTCAGTCAGACGCGCTCCTGCTTGAACAGGATGGGGCCGGGCGAGGAGAGCTTGACGCCGACCGCCGCGAACAGCATGAGCGGCGAGGTGCAGATGATCAGTATCAGCGACCCGATGATGTCCATGGCGCGCTTGAGGAAGGCGTTGCCGATGTTGTCGAGCGGGATGTGGCGCAGATTGACGAGCGAAACGCCTCCGATCTCGTCGATCGCCGGGCGCGAGGGCATGAATTTGTTGTAGAACGGGATGAGGGATACCTTGACGCCGTTTTTCTCGCTGCTCGCGATGATGCCCTGTAAGTAGGTGTATTCGTTCGCCTCGAGCGCGATGACGACTTCGTCGGGGTTCTGCCGGTCGAGAACGTTCGCGATCGCGTCGTAGGTGCCGAGGTAGGATATGCCCGGCAGGCAGTCGCGCGGCGCGAGATAGTGGTCGATGCAGAAGCCGAGCGTGCGGTCGGCCTGTACCGCGCGGCAGTACGCCTGCGCCTGCTCGCCGCAGCCGACGAGAAGAACGTGCTTGAGGTTGTAGCCGTGCTCGCGGAACCGGCGCAGCACGCGCCGCAGCATCCATCGCTTGACCGCGACGGAAACGGTCGCGAGGAGGAAAAAGATGAACAGCGTCCACCGGGACAGGTGAAACTGCTTGCAGACGAACAGAAACGCCAGCAGCACGCCGAACAGGATGACGTTGCTGCGCAGCAGCAGACTGAACTCGCGCAGGAAATTCTTCGAGCGGAACGAGTCGTAAAGCCCCATCAGTCCGTACATCAGCCAGAACAGCGGCGCCATGCACAATATAGTCGTCATGTAGTACGACAGCCCGACGTGCCCGGGGATCCCGTGGAACAGATCGAAGCGGATAAAATAGGCAAACGCCATGCAGGGGAAAAGTATAAGCGCGTCCGTCAGACCGTTGATCTGGTTGAGCGCGCGCTGATTTTCCTTAATCAAACTTGCAGCCTCCTGAAATACTTAAATTTATAATTTATTCTACCATAAACGGCAGGAAAATTCCATCATCTCCTTGACAAGAACTATGCTCTGGGGTAAAATTTTTAGAGTAATATGGAAAAGTTTCGCAGACCGCGGCTGGCGGACAGACTGCGGAAAACGACGTTGTTTTTTGGCCGCAGGTGCAGTTGCCTGCGCTTTTTTATTGATGGTGGTGAGATAGAGTTTGAAAAACAGCAGAAAGGTGCTGTATGTTGCCTCGACATTCGGACATCTGGCATCTTTTCACAAGCCATATCTGGCGTGGCTGGCGCAGCAGGGCGCAGCGGTGCACGCGGCGGCAGGCGGCAGTACGGCCGAGCTGCCGGGCGTTTCGCGGTATATCCCGGTCTCGTTCGAGAAGAGCATGTTCTCGCCGCGCAATTTCGCCGCAGTGATACAGCTGCGCCGCGTTCTGCGCGAGGAGAAGTACGACATGATCAGCGTGCATACCTCGCTCGCGGCGTTCTTCACCCGGCTTGCGGTGATGACCTGCGGAAAGCAGAGGCCAATCGTGATGAATACCGCGCACGGCTACCTGTTCGACCGCGATACGCCGCCGCTGAAGCGCGAAATTCTGCTTGCGGCGGAGCGCATGACCGCGCCAGTGACCGACTGGCTGCTGACCATGAACCGTCAGGATGAGCGTATCGCGCGGCAGTATCGCCTGGGACGGCATATCGTGCCGACAGACGGCATGGGCATTGATCTTGCGCGGTTCAGCCGCCCGTCCGCGCCCGAGCGCACCTGGCTGCGCCGTCAGCTTTCGCTGAGGGACGATCAGCTCGTGCTCGTCTACGCGGCGGAGTTTTCCGGCCGCAAGCATCAGTCCATGCTCATCGAGGCGATGGCGGAGCTGCCCGAGCGCGTTGTGCTGCTGCTGCCCGGACGGGGCGCGGCGCTCGACAAATGCAAGGCGCTGGCAGACCGGCTTGGAGTGCGCGAGCGCGTGCGGTTTCCCGGCTTCGTGTCGAATATCGAGGACTACTACCGCGCGTCCGATGTCTGTGTCTCGTCGAGCCGAAGCGAGGGCCTGCCGTTCAACGTCATGGAGGCGATGGCGTGCGGCCTTCCGGCGGTGCTGACGAACGTCAAGGGGCATGAGGATCTGGTTCGCCCCGGCGAGAACGGCGAGCTGTATCCCTATGACGACCGGCAGGCGTTCTGCCGCGCGGTTCGGGTCGCAAGTGAGCCGGCGGTACGCCGCATGATGAGCGAAAAAGCGGAAAAAAGCGTGCAGAAATACGGTCTGGATACCGTGTTTCCCGCGCTGACCACATTATATTATGATGCGCTGACCGGAAAAACGGGACGCGCGGCATCTGAGGAGGAAAACTGATGAAACAAAAACCGGCTCAGTCCAAAAACGGACAGGCGAAGGGAGGCGTTCAGGCAAAGCCCGCCGCGCCGAGCAGCGCCCGTTGGGGACTGTACACCATGGCGGCGATTGCGCTGTGGATCATCACCTGCTTCGACAATAACGGCAGCTATTTCACGCAGAAGGTGGTCGGCGTGCTCTGCACGGTCGGTACGCTGTTCATGATGCTGTTTGCAGGCAAGGACAAGGTAAAGCGTCTGCTGACGCCGCCGGCGTTTGCGCTGTTTGCGTACATGCTGCTGTCGGGCGTATCCACGCTGTATGCGCGCTCGCGCAAGTTCGCGATCGCAGAATTTGCGGTCTTTCTTGCGGCTTTTGCGGTCTATCTGTGCATCGTTCTTTTTTCGAATGACGGCAGGACCGCCTTCCGCCGAGCAGCGGCCACGATCGCTGCCGCGGCGGCTCCGGTCGGTCTGCTGTCCATCGACGCAGCCTCCTGCAATCTGCTGATGCGCCCGGTGCGCGTCATCATGGAGGCGATCGGCGCAGGCTACGGCAACACCGGCGGCTACTTTTACTCCCGTCTGAACACCATTTTCGGCAACCCGAATACCTACGCCGGCCTGATGTCGATCGCGTGCCTGTTGTCTATCTGGCTCGTCATCACGGCGGCGAGCCGCAGCCAGAAGATCCTGTGCACCATCCTGCTGATGGTCAACGCAGTCTCCTATCTGCTCGCGTTCTCGATGGGTTCGCTCGGCGTGTTTGTCGTGGCGTGCCTTGCGATGCTGGTACTGAGTCCGGCAGAAAAGCGCATGGATCTGTTCCTGCTGCTCGTTCAGACGGCAGTCGTTGCGCTGATCGTCGGCGCAGTTTCGGTCAAGGGCTTCGGTGATGATGTGACCGGCTCGTTCCTGCCGATGATCATGCTGATCGTCGGCTGCGCCGCGGCGTGCGTGCTGGAGATTTTTGTGCGCGAGAAGCTTGTCGCGCGCCTTGCCGACAAGGGAAAACTGCTCATCGGTCTGGTCGCGGCGGTTGCTGTGATCGCTGTTGTCTACCTGGTTGCGGCGCTGAATGTCACCGGCTCGTACACCTTTGGCACGGAGGGTGAGTTCCGCCGTGCGATTTCCCTGCCGGCAGGCGACTATTCGCTCTCCATGCAGGCGGACGGCTCGACCTCGGTGCGTGTCACCTATAAAAACACCAACAATCTGGTTCAGAACAACGAAACCGACCTTGCCAGCGGCTCGGCAGATGCTCCGGTGACCTTCACCGTGCCAGAGGACAGCAAGCTCGTGTTCTTCTACTTCGGCGGCGAACAGGGCGCGACGCTGAACGAGGCGGCTTACACCGGCGCGAAGGACGGCAGCGTAAAGCTCGGCTACAAGCTGCTGCCCGCCTTCATCGCGGACCGTATTCAGGACCTCACCGCAAACGGCAACGTCGTACAGCGCGGCGTTTACCGCCAGGACGCTATCAAGCTTTGGAAGACCTCGCCGGTCATCGGCCGCGGTCTCGGCGGCTTTGAAAACGGTGTCGTTTCGGTGCAGGATTACTATTACGAGACTAAATACGCCCATAACCACTATGTTGAGTCGCTGTGCGACCTCGGTATTCTCGGTCTGGCGGCCTTCCTTGCGATGCTCGGCACCTCGATCTGGGCGCTCGTCAAGAGCCGCAAGGAGAAGCCGCTTATCGTCATGCTGCTCGGCGCGTGCGTGCTTCAGATGTTCGGTCAGGCTGTCAGCGACGTTACCTGGTCGGTCGGCTGCTGCGTACCGACGTTCTTCGCGGTGCTCGCACTTGTGACGCTGCACTGCGGCGACAGCCTGCGGCTGAATGTGCCGAACAAGAGCAAGGGCGGCGCGGTCCGCTGGCCGATCACGGCGGTTTCCGCTGCCTTTATCGTGCTCATCGGCCTCAATCTGATCGCGCAGAGCAAGTTCTCGAGCGACGAGCTGACGCTCGATGATCTCAAGCAGTGCGCGTCCATCGACCTGTTCGAGACTAACGACTACAAGCTGTCGTATCTGATCTCGGGCGGCAATGAGGAGGGCGTAGCCGACCGCTATGCGGCCGATCTGTCCCGCGTGGACTCCAATGCCATCGCCATTCCGCTTGCGCAGTATTACGCCGGTGTGGGCGACTACACCAAGGCGCTCGATGCGCTCGACCGCGGCGCGAAATACACGCGTGCAAACGCTGAGGTATGGCAGAAGATGTTCAGCCTGTACGAGCAGATGATCGATCCGGTCGGCGGCAGCATCGGCGCGGCGCAGTGGCTCCAGGATGATACCTATCTGAACCGCATGGTCAAGGGCTACAAGACGCTGTGCCAGGTCAATGCGGACCAGCTGGATGATGTGCTGTTGACGGCGGAGAACAATGCGTTCCTTAACAAGCTGCTTGCGGCAGACGCGCTCGACCCGTATGATTTCGTTGACGCGCTCACCATTTTCTCCTCGCTCGGTCTGGATACGGCTTATCTGCCGGATGCGGACGGAAACGGCGTGCCGGACTGCGCGGAGGTGCAGGAAGGCAGCGTAACGTGGAACGGCGGTGCATTCACTGCGGACTCGGACAGCACAGTCGTGTTCTCGACCGTGCTCAAGAACGAAGGCAGCTATGAGCTCGCTGTCGAGAGCAGCGACCTTGGCGGCGTTGCGGAGGCAGACGTAGACGGCGCGGCAGTGACGCTGGATGCTTCCGGCAAGGCTGTCATCGAGGCGGACCGCCTCGGCGACAGTGATGAGCCGGTAACGATCGCGCTGCATGTCAGGGCCGGCACGACGGTCTCCCATGTAACGTGGAACAAACAGTAAAAAGAAAGGTCATCCTTGAAAAAGGATGACCTTTTTACGCTTCAGCGCGCACAGAAATGAAGTTTTTTCGACAGCTTTAAAATCCCATCGGATGGCTGCGGTGCCAGTTCCATGCGGTTTGCAGGATGGTGCTGAGTGCGCTGTAGCGCGGCCGCCAGCCGAGTGTGCTCTGCGCCTTCTCCGAGGACGCAACGAGCCGAGCCGGGTCGCCGCTGCGGCGCGCCTTCTCCGCGGCAGGGATTGCATGACCGGTAACGCGGCGCGCCTCCTCGATCACCTCGCGTACGGAAAAACCCTGTCCGCTGCCGAGGTTGAAGGCGGTGCTTTCGCCGCCGCGCAGCAGGTATTCGAGCGCAAGAATATGCGCCTGCGCCAGATCGCACACATGGACGTAGTCGCGGATACAGGTGCCGTCGGGCGTTGGGTAGTCCGAGCCGAACACCGAGATCTCGCTGCGCTGTCCGTTTGCGACCTGCAGGACCAGCGGAATGAGGTGGGTTTCGGGGAAATGCGCTTCGCCGAGCGAACCGTCCGGATGCGCGCCGCAGGCATTGAAATACCGCAGCGCGGCGTACCGCAGGCCGGTCGCGGCCGCCGTCCAGCACATCATGCGCTCCATGACGCGCTTGGTCTCGCCGTAGCAGTTAGTCGGATCGAGAGCGGCAGTTTCCTCAATGGGAATCTGTTCGGGTTCGCCGTAGACCGCTGCGGAGGAGGAAAAAACGATCGTTCCGACGTCATGTGCAGTCATCTGCTCGAGCAGTACGCGCGTGCCGCTGACGTTGTTGTCATAGTAGCGCAGCGGCAGTTTGCCGCTCTCGCCGACCTGCGAGAACGCTGCAAAATGAATTCCGCCGTCGATGTTCTCCTGTTCGAACAGGCGGGCGAGAAAGGCTGCATCGCGAATGTCGCCCTCATAAAATCGGCAGGCCGCCGGTACGGCTGCGCGGAAGCCGGTGCTGAGGTTGTCGGCCACGACCACCTGATAGCCGGCCTCGAGCATTGCTCGCACTGTGTGCGAGCCGACATAGCCTGCGCCGCCGGTCACTAATATCGTCATAAGTACACATCCTTGATTTTACTCATATAATTTTATAGTAGTGGCAGACCGTCGGTTTGTCAATAGAAATGGTAAAAAGTGCAGGGACAGGAATTACTTCCTGCCCCTGCTGTGCCCGGTAAAACGATACTTGCAGAATAAAAGATATGATTCGCGGTTTACCGAATGCCTGTTGTTAAATTTACTTTTCGAGCAGCGTCCAGTCGCGTGCGTCGCGGATCTTGGTCCACTTTTCGTACTTGTCGGCGTCGCTCTTGTCCGAGTAATCGTGGCTGTTGGTAGCCTCCTGCACGGCGAGATAGTACCAGACGGACGCATCCGCATTATCCGGCCACTTGATCATGTCATCGAGCAGATCCTCGCTCTTTTCGGGCAGGCGGTTGAGTACGCGGTTGACGAGCGTCATCGCCTCGGCGCGGGTGATATACTGATCGGGGCGGAAGGTGCTGTCGGGATAGCCGTTGATCCAGCCCTTGTTTGCGGCAACGCCGATCTCGTCCTTCGCCCAGTGAGAAGCGATATCCGAGAAATTCGAGGTGTTGTTCGTATTCTTGTCGTCGAAACGAGCTGCAATGGCTGCGAATTCCGCACGGGTGATCGGTGCATCCGGGTCGAAGGTGCCGTCAGGGTTGCCCTTTACGATGCCCATCGACGAGAGCGTGGAGATCGCGTGGTTGAACCACTGACCGCGCGAAACGTCGGACAGGCTGTTGGACTGGGTGGAGTTTGCGGTGCGGACATCCTCGGTCAGCAGACGGAAGAAGATGGTCGCGACCTCAGCGCGGGTGATGTTGCCGCCCGGATTTACGTTGCCGTCCGGGTAGCCGACGATATACGCAAAGTGATCGTCGCCGTTCAGACCGGTCGGTACGTCATCCGGGATGTCGACAGTCGGCTTGCGGCCGCCGCCACCGCCGGAGCCGCCGCCGCTGGAGCGGTAGGACCATACGCCGACGAGATTGACGTTCTGCTGGAGGTTCTCAAGCGAGGTTACAATGTCTCCGGTGCCGTCTGCGCGCCAGCCGATGAAGGTGTAGCGGCTCTGCGAGGTGGTCTGTGCGGGCGCGACCGTGTAGCTGCCGCCCATCTTGACCTTGGCAGAAGCCGGGGGATCGCCTGCGTCGGACGGGATATCGCCCGTTACTTCATAGGTGACATTGCAGAATTTGCCGTGCGCGGCCTTGAGCGCGAGCGCATCGGAAACGGCCGCTTCACCGACCGTATATTCGGCTGCGTAGTAATGTTCGTCCGCAGCGTCACCGTTCCAGCGCTTTTCCTTGCCGTCGTGATACCAGCCGACGATCGGATCGCGGCAGTCGTCCAGAATCCAGCCGTCACCGACAGGGGAAAGGGTGAGGGAGCCGGTGTAGGTTACGGTGTTTTTGTCTCTGTCCATGCCCTCGCCGGTAGTGTTGTAGATGTCATCACCAGCAACGCTAGCGTGGTTGTTGTATACCTTGGTATCGGGGGCAATAGTAATATCACCGCGGTTCTGAATACCGCCGCCGTACAGAGCCTTGCTGCCGTTGTTTGTGATAGTTGTACCCTTGCCGATGTAGAGCGTACCGTCGTTGTTGATAGCGGAAACGGCGTTGTCGACCAGATTTACCGATGCACCGTCAGCAAAGGTGACGTTTGCGGTATAGGTATTGTAGAGATAATACACTGCGAGAGCGCCGACGGAACGATCATCGGTATTATCCAGATCTTTGCCTGTGCCGGTGATAGTGAGCGTCGTGCCGTCCTGTACGTCGATATTGCCGCCGTAGAGGAAGATACCGGCAGATTTATTGTCCTCCATCGTCATAGAAGAACGATTTTTCATTGTCAGTACATCGGTTTTGTTATAGCCGGAGATACCGTAATTGTTACCGCTGATTTCTGCCGTAGAATCATCAAGCGTCAACGGGCATCTAACCAGACCCTGATTGGCGCAGTTCAGAACACGGAGAGTCGAACCAGTGACGGTCGTAATAAAACGAGTCATGCCGTTGATTGCAGAATTTTCAATCAAAAGATGAGAGTCGTTTTCGATGTTCAGAAGTGCGTAATTTTCGCCCATCATTGCCGTATAGGTTGTGTTCCGAATGGTCAGCTCAGAGCCGCCTTTTACATTGATAGATGTATTGGGAGTGGCGTAAATACCATGAGTTTCAATGGTGCAGGTACTGCCTTCATCCAGTGTCAGTGCGCCGTTGCTGTTCAAGGTAGCAGACCAGATGTTTTTAGCATTGAGGTTATTGGCAAATTTCACGTTCGTATTGTTAAATGTCAACGAAGCAAAGATATCGAGTGAACGATGCTCTGTCTTTTCCTGATCAGGAATAGTAACAGTATGACCTTTGCCGTTAATAACAATATTCTTTCTAATTTCATTAACGGTTATTAAACCTTCATCATTACCAATCTCAATCGTAGCGCCGTCCTGTGCATCGTTGATTGCTGCATCAAGCGTCTCATACTCCGTATCGCCGATTTTCGCGGTAAACGTCGGGGCAGGCGTGTTGTTCTCGCCGCCTTCGCCGTTGTTGTTGGCGGAAGGATTACTGTCGGAGTTTCCCGCCGTATTGGAGCTGCTGTCGCCCTGCTTGTCCGAGCTGTCATTCGACTTGGCTTTTTCAGCTGTGCTGTTCTCGCTGCCTTCGCCGTTGTTGTTGGCGGAAGGATTACTGTCGGAGTTTTCTCCCGTATTGGAGCTGCTGTCGTCCTGCTTGTCCGTGCTGTTATTGTCCGTGCTTTCGTTGTTTTTCTCGGCAGACGGGGTGGGGGCGCCGCTGTTTCCAGAATTCTGGCTGCCCTTGTCGTCATTCACCACATTTGCAGTGCTGCTATTCAGCGTTTCGGAAACGGGTGCGATACTCTCCGCCGTCAGCGTCGTGGTTCCGTCTGCTGTGCCATTTTCGGCCGCGAGCGCGGTCACGGGCAGCATGGTGAGCATCATCAGACCGGCGAGAGTGCCGGCGAGGAAACGGTTATTTCTCCTTTTCATGCAAAAACCTCCTCTGCGTGCATACAGACGCAAAGGAGGTGATTTTCTGCTGTTCGGCAACCGGCTGTCGTGCGGAAAAGTCCGTTTAGACCCTGTGGCTTTGCGGCACCGGCTTTCGCCGGCTGTGCCTTTTTCTGTACAGACACGCCCTCGGCGCATGATGCACAGATCAAGTTGTCTGAGCTGAGCGAACCGGTCATTCCGGGCACATGGAAGTTTGTGGGTTCGCCTGCGCAACAGTAAATCCTGTTACTCCCTAATTATACCATAGATGTAAGGAAAAATTTCATATTAT
>ENA-UOOC01002774-UOOC01002774.1-human-gut-metagenome-genome-assembly--contig:-C48old-NODE-2774-length-12692-cov-13.828678_pt1 | contig 12692 bp, 8 predicted proteins | sample MGYA00242469_ERZ724016 | MGnify/ENA metagenome assembly ERZ724016 | reverse complement strand
ACACCTGCCCCACCGGGTACCGCCTTCTCCGCGCTTGCGGTGACTGTACCACCCGAATTGCTGCTCTTCGCTTGGATGCCTACGGTCTTTACAAAATTCGCAGTAAGGGTAACAGGCGGTGTACCAACGTTAACAGTTAAATTTGCGTTTCCGTTCTTTTCATTGTCAATAGTTCCATTAACCACAGACCAGCTTCCAAAAACATAACCTTCATCGGGCGTCGCCTTTATGGGAACAATTATGGACGTTTCTTCATTTGGGGCTGACGAAACACTATGGCTTTTGCCGTTATCCACCTTCACACCGTAAATTTCTACAATGCCGCCTTCGGCGACAACCTTGATCTGAACTGCACCTGCCGCCATTATTTGAGCGATAGACACAGGCACAATAATGCATAGCGACAGCAAAAGTGCCAATAGGGGAATGAATCTTTTTTTCATTAAATTCCCACCTTCATTTAATAGTGATTATATTCTCCATCATCGGTCTGATCCTGTTTACGAGAACCGGTGTGTGCTGCGGCTCTCCTGGTGATCGGTTACCGTATTATCTTCAGAGACCTTGTCCCAAAGCTGCTGTGAGGTGCTGCGTTGATACACCACACGAACAACATAATATCGTGTCTCGCTGCCAAGCCTCACGGTATAGGTAAGCGGTGTGGACAGATTCACCACTTCACCGGACACAGGGCTTACCACCGCACCAGCAGGTACAGTGACCGCAGGTACTACCGCAGTTACATCCGTCCCGTTAGGCAGTACAATCTCAATCGTACCAGCGGCGTGATCGATCTCACCGTCTACACCCAGCACCGTGAACTTCTCGATTCTGGCAGAGCTGGACGGTGTTGGCGTCTCTCCGGAGGCAGAGATCAAGCTGCCTGCCGTGTTCGTCACCCGAACCGTATAGGTACGGCTCTCCACATCGCGGCCTGCGACCGTATAGGTGACCGGTGCGGAGAAGTCCTGCTCAGTTCCGGATAGCGGGCTGCACACCGTTGTGCCAGCGCCCAGTGTGATGTCCGGCGCAAACTTTGTGGTAGTCAGATTGCTGTCGTCCACACCAGTCACGGAGATCGTGCCGCTAACGTTGTCAATGCCTCCGTCGTAAACCTTGCCATTGATCGTCAGCGAAAATGCTGTGATGGAGGCTACCGTCTTCGCTTTCACCTTGATGCGATAAGTAGCGTGGTTTTTGCCATCCGCAGAGGCAATGGCAAACTCCGTCCAATCTGAGAGGTCAAGATTCACAGATCCATCCAAGACAGGCGAGGCACTTGCGCGATACGAGATGTTGGCGATAACACGCAACTTTGTCACATCGATGCCGCTGCTGACCGTCAGCAAAATGTCCTCGCCTTCCTCTTTCACTGTGACAGCCTTGTCCAGAATATCAAGATTGCGCTGATTGGCGTCTTGCAGGACTATGGTCGAAGTATCAAGCTTTGCGCCTGCCGGATCTACATCACCAAATGTAACCGTGACATAATAGGTCTTTCTGGTCTGGCCATCCTCCGCCAGCACAGTGAACGGCTGGGCCGCACCCTCAGCGAGTGTAACGGGGATCGTTGGAGCCTCCAAAATTGCGCCCGCTGACAAGGTGAAATCAGGCGTTATATTCTGGAGGGGCATTCCCTTGGGCAAGGTAACAGAAATGGTATTCTGACCATTTTCCTCTCCGAAGACACCTTTCTGACCCTCAATAGAGAATTCCAGTATGTCGGCTTCCGAAGAAAGCACAGTGGAGAAATCATATCGATGATAATACAGATAGTACGGATGTCCCGCTCCACCGTTTTCCAGGAAACCAAGATACCACTGTAAGGCATAACAGGATTCGTATGTCGCCAGCAGGTTGCTGGCAGATTCGCTCTGCACATGCTTAAAACCATCCGGCGTGGAAAACATATCCATCCACTGTGTAAGGATCGTGCGGTCACCGTCCCCGAAACGGGGGTCAGAATAAGGGTCAATGCCACAAGAGGCCAATGCGCAAATGACCTGTGCAACAGACTCGCTGTTTACGGTTCCCCAAGAGTGGAACGTGTAGTCTTCACGCATTTCTTTCAAAATGGCTTCGACACCCTCGTCCAGTTTTGCCTTTGTCCGTTCTTCATAACCAGAAACCTCCTGATACGGCGCAATAGCGTACATCAGCATACCGACCATATCAACGTCATAGCCGTCCGACCCATATTCATGATTGAGTAGCTGCTCCAACAAGGACTCCCTGCTTCTCGCCCCATTGGCGGGAAGCGTATAATTGCCCATGTCCAGCGCACACAATGCGAAAATTCTGCCGTTTACACCACCGTCAGTTGTGGACGCAATATTTGCAACGAGGTTGTCTATCTCATTGTTGCTTCCATCCAAAAAGGGCTTGCCGCCGTTATACTTGGCAAGGTTTGAACAATCATACCCTCTTGAGGTCAGGAGCATGGTCAGTCTGGCGATGTCTGTCATTCTACCTTTCGGGCCAACGTTCAAGTCTTTGATCTCTTTGACAATATCAAACCCGTTGTTGGTGTTCGGCCCGTCGCTTTGCCGCTTATTTTCATAGATGCCAAGCTGCATCCATTCCCAATCATCACTGGCGCTGTTCCGATATTTATCGATGATTCCGTCCAACTTAGCCTGATAGGCCGATTTATCAGGATTTTCTCTTCGCTGCGTAGAGACCGTTACAATGACTTTGTACGTCCTGGTATCGCCGTTCTGTGCGGTAACGGTATAGGGAACCGGCTCGGTGAAATCCTGAAGTACACCGCTGGCTGGCTCAACAACGGCAAATTCGGAAATTGTGATCTGCGGAGCGAAGCGCTTGGTAGACCCTTCCGGCAGCTCAAGCGTTATTGTCTTTGCATCATCGTCGATCGTGCCTTCCAACGATCCGCAGTAGAAGCTCTTGATTTTATTGCCGGTGGCAGGGGGGACCTTCTTTACAATAACAGAATAAGTCCATTGGTCTTTTCCATTCTCCGCAGTTACCGTGTATTGGATAGGTGTCGTCTCGGAGTGTTCAAAATCCTCACCATTCGGCATGGCGATGGTCGCATCATAGGATATGGTATAGCTGCTCTTGAGCGTATTCCAGTCCGTGGCGTAGGGAATCGTTACCGTGATCGTCTTGCCGTCAGCACTCCAATCGATCTGTTCACCCGCCACACCGACGGAGTAGGACAACAGCTCACATTCAGCGGAATTTCCCCGCGTGAACTTTAGCTCATAATCCTTGTGGTAAGACAGTCCCTCTGTATCTTTCCCCGCCTGCGCATATGACGTCAGATCCTCATATAAGCGCAACATTTGGGCCTTTGAAAAGTCGATTTGTCCTTTTTCGTCAGGCTCTACGGTGTTCCCATCGGCATTCAGGAATTCATAGCCTGTTCCGGAACGGGTAATCTGAGGGATCTGTTCCCACGACCAGTTCTTGGCGAAATGCAATGAGATCGTAGGGTTTTCCTCGTCAATGCTTGCCATGCGGTCATTGATCTGGAAGGAATGTACCGAGAATTCCGGCGCATCCGTACTCGAAATCAGCCGCAAATAGTAGCTGCCTTGTACATAACCGTTAGCGCCGGAGTTATATACCGTGTTTGTCGCAGGATCTCTTGCACTCAGCAGCAGCATTATTCCCGCGCCCGGAGTCCAATTTCCCTTTGCCTCAAAAACGTTGATGGTATTTGCGCGATACTCGATCGAGGACGAAGCCTTTTTCCAGTTCACACCTTCTGGCAGGCAGAGGGAATACTCCGACTCAGATACCTTGACCGCATCGACACCCATGACCTGCAGCGACAGCAGTTCCGGCTTTTCAATACGTGCTTCACAATACTCCCAATAGTACCCCAGTACATCGGTAAACCATGCGGTTGCCTGCTTAGGAGATAGTCTGCTTCGTTGATTAAGTCCCTGCTGAACCTCAGCAAGCGCATCCTCACATTTACTGTAGTAATCTTTATATGAATCAAGGAAGCCACCAGTGCCTGACCAGCCGCTGGACCGAAGTATTCGCATCAAGCAACGATAATTATCAATATAATAACCGCCAGCCACGCCTTTTTTTGTTGCGGCAAGGCTGTTATAGAAGTCATCCAATTCATTTCCAAGCAGCAGATCCAGGTACATTTGCGCAGGCTTACTGAAATCCGCCTTGGAATAATCCCGAATTTCAGGGATCGCAATGATAAAAATATCGCACTGACGTCCATCATTCGCGGTCCATGTAACGCGAACCGGCAAATAGTAATTCCTTGTGGGAAGTTTTAGTTCCGGTGCACGATTATTTTCCTCTTTCAGAGTTAAAGTTAAATAGTAATTTTCTGATGATGCCGTGGCTGCATCCAAGCCCGGAATCGTTACAATGTAGAAAATGTTTGATTCCAGCGTCTTCGGGTCATTTATCGGACCAGCATCGGGGTACTCATCAGAATATATTTGAATGTTGGTATATGTGGTTTCGGGAACGCTCGCACCGTCATAATAATCGCTTGGCCAATAGAGTGCTACGCCCAAGCCTCCGGTAATAGCGTAAGTCGTGACTGGCTGCAGCGCACCAATCAAAACAAACAGTGTCAGCAATACCATCCAAATCTTGGTCTTGTATTTTGTGGTCATTTTCTCCTACCTGTTCATAGCATACACACGCTTTATGTTGGTGGGGGATGCCCGGCCCAGAAGGAACCGGGCATCCCCCAAGTGTTAAGGAATAATTTTTAAGGGCTGTGTTGCTTAGAACATGGGTGCACCCAGATCGTAACCAACGTCAGCAGTATACTGCCAAGTGACTACATCACCGGGCATCAGGTAGAAAGAGCCTGCGCTGATAGCGGGGTAATGAGTATCATTGCCGCGTAAAACCTTGAACATCCAGCCGCCGGAGCCATAAGGGCCACCCCACTGAGGATGAACATACTGACCAGCAGTGTCTTGATTAAGCGCACCGATCTGGGAGATATAACCGCTGCTATTGGAAATGTACACGCTGTTAGCGGTGCAAATCTGGGTGATGATATCGGCTGCAGTATAACCATAGCTCAAACCGTTATAAGTTGCGGAGGTATTGCCGCTAAAAGCAGCGTTGGTGTTATCATACGCAGACTTTGCATTTGCCCTCTGCAAGGCAGTGGTCGCCTGCATGTACTGATTCGGCTCAGCATCAGGACCTTTGCCAACATACTTTGTATTTGTAGCCGTCTGGTAGAAGTCGTTGGCAGTCGAAAATTCAACGCTAACAGATGCATAGAACGTGGTGCCAGTCTTCCATGCGCCGATATAGTAGGTCTCCGTCACACCATTGGTGCTGGTCAGAGTCAGCTCTGCAACGCGATTGATAACATTAACATAGGTTGTCACCGTACCGCCGCCGGTATAGGTGGTGGTTCCGTTTTTCAGCGTGCCGCCGGAATACGTTACCGTAAGCGGCATGTTCGCCAATACGGAATTGTTAACGTTAGCAGACTCAAGGTGGCAGGAATAGGCTGTAAAGCTTTGACCATTCTTATTAGTGCAGGTATACGGGCTGATGGTAAACGCTTCGGTATTGTACTTAATGGACGTGATCGTGTTGTTGCCTGTTGCCGCGAACGCGGGGACGCTGAGACTGAACGCCAGGATAAGCGCAAGAAACAGCGCGGAGAGACCTTTGAATCTCTTCATTTTATTTTCCTCCTCAATAAATTTGTTCCAGGAGCGTGTATTACTCTCCAGCTATCCACACTCCACAAAGAATAGCTGGCTTTTGGGAAACTCGCGCAATGTTAACTACTGCATTGGTACCCTCTCCTACTCCTTAACACTTCTATTTTGATGTTGCCCACAATTATTTATGAGCAACTGGCTGATGCAACAAATACTCTTGTGAGTCCATCAAACTCAAGGCCGATTTCATGTGTCTTACCCTCGGAAAAATCGAGCATGAGCATAATGGGAGAAGCGGCGGCAACCATTGTACCGTCCAATGTAAGAACATCTCCATTAAACTGGATCAGTACAGGGAGGTTCGCCAAGTTCGTATCAGATAGAAACGTGCCCGTGGCATAGTAGTTAGTCTCAATTTCGCCAGTCTGCACATCTTCTATGGAGACTTCCTCCATATCAAAATAGTAATCATAAAACTGCATGGTAACTGTTCCGGGCTGAGTGAGATCATCCGATAGGGATACACGATACTCTACATACTTATCTTTCTTTCCACACCCTGCCAAACACGGCAAAATGCAGAGCACAGCCAGAATCGCACAGCATATCTTCTTCATAAAAGCTACCTCCTCACTCAGAGCGGATGGCTTCATTGGGGCTGATCAGCGTCGCCTTGCGGGCGGGCATCCACGCGGCGGCAAAGGCTACCGCGCCTGCGAACAGCACGCCGCAGACCGCCAGCCACCAGGGCAGCACGCACCGCAGCTCCTGGGACGCGAAGATCACCGGTATCAGCCACTTGGCGATAAAGCTCAGTATCAGACCCGCCGCGCCGCCTATCACGCCCACGATCAGAGCCTCCGTCAGGAACATCTTGAAGATGTCGCCCCGGATGGTGCCCAGCACCTTCAGTACGCCAATTTCCCGCGTCCGCTCTGTGATAGACATCATCATGGTGTTTGCCACGCAGATGGCGGAGATCAGGACAGCGATGCCGCCCAACGCGCCCAGCATTGCCTGGATCTGCCGGGACTGTGTGCGCACCGTCTCCAGCATATCATTGAGGGAGTAGGTGTTCAGGCCCGTGTCACGGATCAGCTTGACGATCCTCTGCACGTCGTTGACATTCTTCACCTTCACCCAAACGAGATCATAGGTGGGGCCGTTGGCCTTTTCCTCCGCAGTCTTTGTCTGAGTAGTCGCGCCCATGTAGTTGGCGTTGGCCTGCGTCATTTCCTGCAAGCGGTCAAAGGACATAAACGCGGCGGTGGCGAAGTTGTTATTCAGCGTGGAGCAGATACCCGTCACACGCAGGGTGTAGAGATTGCTGGAGGGCAGTGCCCGCCCATCCGTGTCGGCCTTCGGCTCACCGATCAGGCTGGAGGAATCGAAGGTCATACGGACAGGCACTTCCAGCAGGTCGATCAGAGCGTTGCCGTTCTCGTCCACCGCCAGCTCCCAATCCTTTGCCTTGTTGGCAAGGCCAGCCGCCACATCATCCGTAAACATGACTTCCGGATGCATCCGTGTACCGTCCTCGGCCATTGTCCCCCGTTCCGGCGTCAGCATGAAACTCTCCGCCGTGGTCATGTCAATGCCGTAGACGCGCACCATGTTGACATAGTTGCCGGACACGATGTAGGCGGACTGCTGGTAGACCGACGTCACCGCCTCTACACCGTCAATGCCCCGGAAAGCCTCCAGTGCCTTGTCGTTCAGTACTGCCTTGCGTCCGTAGTCACTGGTGGCGGGCGTCACGTCGATCTTCGTCAGGCTGCCCATGGCCTCGATGCTCTCGCGGTACGCCTGCTCATAGCCCAGGCCCACGGAGATCAGCACCACGATACACATGACGCCTACCGCCATAGACAGTGCGGTCAGAGCCGCTCGGGTCTTTCGTCGGAACAGGTTCGTACAGCCGTAGTGAAAAAGATCTTTTGGCTTCATACGTTCCCGCCATCCTTATCGCTTCCCGCGTAGGTCAGCGTTTTATCGCCATCTGTGTCAAAGTCGTCATCAAAGTCATCAAATTCACCAGTGCCAGTATTCACCGCACCGGGGCCGATCTCGCCCCGTTTATAGCGGATGATGACATACAGGACAACGCCGATCAGGATAAGCGCAAGGATCAATATCAGCAGCCACAGCCACCAGCGGCTGCCTGTGCCGTCTTTATTTGCGTTGGCACTGTCGGCACTGCTGTCCGCAGAGCTTTCCGCCACGCTCAGGGGCACGGAGATGTCCTGAGAATACGTCTCGCCGTTGGCGTCCTCATACTGGAGGATCATCTTGCCCACAAACGCGCCGATCTTGGAGAAGCCCACCGTTACATCGGCGCTGGTGGAGCCGCCTGCCAGCAGGTCACCCACATAACAGGGCGCGGCGGCGGTCATGCCGTCCGTGGCCAGCACCCGGATATTCATAGCCTTGGCGCGGCCCATGTTGGTCAGCGGTACGGAGATGGTAACTTCCTTATCCTTACTGGGTGTGCCGTACACCTCCGGCGTACCGGCCAGAACATCCATCTTCTGACTGACCGGCAGCATGATGTTCTGCGCCGCCTTACCGGCCACCGCCTCGGTGGTCTCATAGGTCAGGTTGATGCCCAGCATGGCGGGGCCCACCTCCGCGTCCTGCTTGGCCATGATCTTGTATTTCAGGATCGTCGTACCGCCCGGCTTGATGGAATCGGCATAGGCGGTATCCGTGCCGCCTACGCACAGCGTCAGGCCGGGGGAATTGGTGAATACCAGGCTGGAGATGATCTTCTTGGCGGTGTCATATTTGGAGTTGTTGATCAGGGTCAGGCGCAGCTCCGTCTCCTCGCCTGCCATCAGGCCGGATACCTCGGTATCGTCCACATACAGCTTATAGCTCTGCACCATCACCGACATGGCGGAGGCGTCATAGCCGTCGATCACGGTAAACTGCGTGGAGAAGGAGCCCTCCGCAGGGGCGCTGTTCTCAAAATAGTTGGCCTTGAATTTAATGGACTTGTTGCCGGAGGTGGCAAAGGGCGACACCGTGAAGGTGTAGTCCAGATACTTCACCTCGCCGCTGGCCCAGTAGTCGAAATACTTGCCCAAATTGGTGGAATCGATCACGAAGGGGAACTCGTCCAGCGCGGCGGACACCACGGGATAGACCGTCACGCTGGTCAGGGTACCGCCCACATTGATCACGGGGATCCGCATGGAGATAGTCTGATTGGGTGTGCCGGTAGGCACGGTATAGGAGCCGCCCGCGTTGGTGCCCGCCACCTGAAGGCTGCCGAAGGAGGTGGTAACGCCGGACATATTGCCGTTGTCGGTAACGGTCACATAGGCACTGACCTTGAAGGTCACGTCCTCGGTGATGGTGGTGCCGTTCACGGCGTCCTCCCGCCACACGGTGGCGTTGATCTTAAAGGGTACGGCGTAGCGTCCCTTGCTGGCAAACTCGCTGATCTTGAACTCGAACCACACCTCCGCCGTGGAGTTGTAGGACATATCCTTTAAGTGCTGCACATCGCTGGCATAGATCAGCTCAAAGGGCCAGTTGGACACGCTGGCGTCGGTAGGCACATCGGGATAGATGTTGATGTTGCGCAGCATGTATTTCTCGCTGGGCAGATACTCCTTGTTCACCGCCAGCGGCAGCACGATCGTCACCACCTGACCGGGAACGCCTTTGGGGGACTGTGCGCCGGTATCCATCAGGATCAGGGCGTTGGCGTCGCTGGGTATGACCTTGATATCCGTGTTGGGCTTTTCGTCGTCGATGGGAATACCACCGCTGGAGCCGCTATCATCCTCGCCGTCCAATGCGGCCACATTGCTGTCGTCTTCGTTCTCGTAAGTTGCGTAAGTTTCCGTACTGTTATCTATCGCATCATCCGTGACCTCCTCCGCCATAGCGACGGTGGGCAGCATGGATGCTGTCATTAATACGCAGATCAACAATGCCAATACCCGTTTTGCCGTTTCTCTCTTCACTGTGTGCGCTCCTCTCCGGTGTGGTGATTCTCTGTCTCTATTTTCCCGTCACTGAAATAGACGGTACGATCTGTATAACGCGCCATCTGTGGATCATGTGAGCTGAGAACAAAAGTGGTGTTCCTCTCGCGGAAGATCTCACACAGCAGCTCCATGACCTCCTGACCGGTGCGGCTGTCCAGATTGCCGGTGGGCTCGTCCGCCAGCACGATGGAGGGCTCCGTAATGATAGCCCGTGCAATACTGACGCGCTGCTGCTGGCCGCCCGACAGCTCCGAGGGCCGGTGATCTACATGCTCCCGCAGGCCCACACGGCTCAGCGCCTGCCGCGCTTTCCAGTTCCGTTCGGCCTCCGGCACGCCCCGGATGGCCAGCGGCAGTGCTACGTTTTCCAATGCCGTATACTGGGGCAAATTATTGTAGTTCTGAAAGACAAAGCCAATATAACGGCGACGGAACTTTGTCCGCAGCTCCTCGTCCATGGTCTCCAGATGGTGCTTTCCTCGAACAATGACTTCCCCCTCAGTGGGCGGCTCCAGTCCCGCCAGCATATTCAGCATGGTGGACTTACCGGAGCCGCTGCGTCCCGCAACGCAAACGAATTCGCCCTGCTGTACGGACATATCCACGCCATCCAAAGCACGGACAGTGTTTCCGCCCACGGTATAGTATTTTTTCAGCCCCACCGTTTGTATGATGGTTTTTCGTTCGCTCATAATTCTCTCTCGCTATCTCAAATGTGGAGGGCGGCAATATCTATCCTGTTAGAGCTAACTTGGTCTTAACAAGTCTCGGCTCTCATCCTCATGTGGCACCCAACGCCAGTACGAAATATGCCATTCTGACCACAGGGCGCAGTTCCCCGAAGAATCGGATTTAGAAATCAGTCATGAGTATTTTTCCAGTCTTCGGCACCGTCCATCTTTGCATTCAGGTCGCTGCCAAGGTCGCAAGTATAGTTCCATTCGATTACGTCTCCTGCCTTGACAAAATACGCGCCACAGCCGTAGTTGGGATACCATCCGTTGACCGAATACATCCAGCCACTCCAGCGCCCGCCATCAAACTCGTAAAGGTTATTGATACCCTTCATATAATTCTTATTGCTGTGTTCCATGTGAATCTTGTATTTCTGGCACACACGGTTAAGAATATCGAAAACCGAGTCCCCCTGTTCAATCTCCACTGTGGTTACATCCAAAATACAGCCAGAAGCGGGGACGATGCCCGCCCACTTGCTTTCAAGGTGCATGCCATTTTTTACCGCCGTATCGCAGCGGATGGTGATGGTGACGGTATCCTTCTTACTCTCCGGCTTCTGATCCGGTGTGGGTGCGGGGGTGTTGTTATCTTCAGCTTTCTGGTCGTTTTTCTTACTGTCGTTCTTCTTGCCGCCGGAATCCGGCGTTATGGTATTTGTGGATTCCTCGTCAGGCGTAGCAGGAGTGGCCTGATCTGCCTTGCTGCTCTTGTTGCCTTCGGGTGCATCCGAAGATCCCTGAGAGTAGAAATCCGCCACACTGTCAGGCTTGTTCTGTGACGGGGCAGTTGTTGTCTCTTTCTTGCCGAAGCTGAAGGCATCCGTGATCCATGAATACCACGGTTTCTCTTCTTCCGGCTGGGCGGTGTCCTCGCCTACATAGTCTAGATCTAATTCGCCGTTGCTGCCGCTGCCGCTTCCACTCTGGCCGCAGGCGCACAGGCTCAGCAGCATCATGAGCGCCAGCACAGACGCGACGAGATATCTTAGATATTTTTTCATGCTATACTCCTTCAGCCCGTGTCAGGGCTGTTACTCTTGAGGCTGCGGGAGAGGCCGGCAAACCTCTCCCGCTCTATGGGAAAGACTACGGCATATGCCGTCTCGGTTTGGCTTTGTTTGAGGAAGAGGGGGCGGGGCGGCTTAAACCCCGGCCCCCTTATGGAAAGCGAACAGTCTCCGTTCAGACTGTCTCGGCTTGACAGGGAGATGTTTCTGCGCAGGTTGCGGTAAGTTCTGCATTAGGGGCGACGTCGTTATTCACAGCAGTTGCCATGAGTCCTGTTTCTGCCACAGTCTCAGTAATGGAGTCTGCCAAAGCCACAGCTTCAGACCTCGCTTTTTTCTTGGCTTCCCACTCTGCCTGCGCGGCTCTTTCTGCGTGCTTCTTGGCCTTTTTCTCGCGTTTGGCCTGTTCTTTTCTTTCGCACTTGAGTGCCCACTTTTTCTTGCGTTCCTCTCTATACAAAGGCTCCTGTATTGCTTTCTCCTGTTTATAGCGTGCGGTGTCTGAGAGCTTACGCATCGATTTCGGTGGTGACAATCTCGCCGCCAACATTGCCGCTTCCCAGCTTCCAAAACGCTGCTCAATGAAATCCCCGCCATCAACTTCGTTAGGAGACGGACTGTGTTTCAATGTATCGGCACATTTCCTCAGATATTGCGCCAGTTGCAGCAGTGGTGTTTCCGCATGGCGTTCGGCAAACGCTGCATCACGTGCTTCCAAGGCAGCTCTGGTTCTTTTGGCAATTTGGTTTTCTGCCCATGCCTGATAGTCTATCGGCTTGCCATTTGCAAAAGACTTAGAATACGCCATAGCTACACTCCTCCTTATTATGAAAAACGCCGGATATCTCTCATTACTTGAGAGACATCCAGCGACGTTTTTGGCAAGAAAAAACACTGACACTCCGTGTCAGCGCGCACTCCTGCCCTCGTCACAACGAGAGAGCGCCGCTGTGTAGTCCAAAGATTCTCGACCGTGCAATTCTTCTGCCTTACACCACAAGGCTTTCGCCTCACGTACCTGACCTACCTTCTCAGAAGAAATCCTTCCAATGGCGGTATTACCCAACAGCTTTCGCTGTTTCGGTCATTCCATAGTGTTCACAGCGCCGACCGCGGTGGGTTTCAAACCCAAGTTCCTTTTAGGCTGCTGCCTGACTTCGCCGGTAAAAGAAGTCTTTACGACGCACAGCCACACGGCGTCAACGAATCATATTTACTTGTCTGATACGAATGAATTATACTGTTATGATATGTGCATACTGAAAGATGCCGCCGCACCATATTGCATTTCGTAAATCAGTTTTAATT
>ENA-UOOC01002768-UOOC01002768.1-human-gut-metagenome-genome-assembly--contig:-C48old-NODE-2768-length-12710-cov-6.119637_pt1 | contig 12710 bp, 10 predicted proteins | sample MGYA00242469_ERZ724016 | MGnify/ENA metagenome assembly ERZ724016 | reverse complement strand
CCGCACTCTCTTTTTTCTCTATCCAGAGGCTGAAGTCCACCTTTCCACGTTCCAGCACTTTGGAGATTTCGTTGCGGATTTCGATCTCTTTTTCACGATACGCCGGAGCGATGCGAGTGGAAAGATCCATTGCTTTGCTGTTGAGCGACTTGATTTCTACGTTTATCTTTTTATCTGGAAGTTCGGCCGTAGCTTTGCCGTATCCTGTCATCGACTGTATCATATACTTAAAGTTTTGTGCAAAAGTACACGAATATTTTAAGAATTGGAAATAATCATGTAAATTTGCGACAATTTAATAAGCTGATTTTTATGTCGTGTATACTGAATATTGAAACCTCTACCACTGTTTGCTCGGTAGCGGCAAGTCAAGACGGACAGACGATTTTTGTGAAAGAAGACTTGAAGGGCCCTTCACACGCCGTGTCTTTGGGAGTATTTGTTGATGAAGCGTTGTCGTTCATTGATAGTCATGCCATACCTTTAGATGCAGTTGCAGTGAGTTGCGGTCCGGGATCATACACAGGATTGCGGATTGGAGTTTCGATGGCAAAAGGCATTTGTTACGGACGGAATGTACCCTTGATCGGTCTTCCTACGCTCGAAGTGCTGAGTGTGCCCGTGTTGCTGTATCACGATTTGCCGGAAGATGCGTTGCTCTGCCCGATGCTCGATGCCCGCCGTATGGAAGTGTACGCTGCCGTTTACGACCGTGCCTTGAACGTGAAGCGTGCTATCGCCGCCGATATTGTCGATGAGAATTCCTATCTGGAGTTTCTGAACGAAGCGCCCGTTTATTTCTACGGAAATGGAGCCGCCAAATGTCGTGAGAAGATTACGCATCCGAATGCGCATTTTATCGATGACATCCATCCGTTGGCGAAGATGATGTATCCGCTGGCAGAAAAAGCAGTTGCCAGAGAAGACTATAAAGATGTGGCCTACTTCGAACCTTTCTATCTGAAAGAATTTGTAGCCTCGTTGCCGAAGAAGTCGCTTCTTGAATAACGCACTTCAGTAGAAAAAAGTGCCTCAGTAAGTGAACCGCCTTTGGCGGGAAACAGTGATTAGTGAGTGACCGTCGTCCTCCGACTTTTAATTTTTAATTTCAAAACTTTTAATTTAAAAGATGCAATACAATACCCAGCAGAAAAGAATGCCGCTTCCCGAGTACGGCCGCAGCATACAGAACATGGTAGATTATGCGTTGACCATTCAGGACCGTGCCGAGCGTCAGCGTTGTGCTAACACAATTATCAACATTATGGGAAATATGTTCCCCCATTTGCGTGATGTGCCCGATTTCAAGCATAAACTTTGGGATCACCTGGCCATCATGTCCGGTTTTGAGCTGGATATTGACTATCCCTACGAAATCATCCGCGAAGACAACCTGGTGACCAAGCCGGAACCGATCCCATATTCTACTACCCGCATGCGCTACCGCCACTACGGACACACGCTGGAAGTGCTGATCAAGAAAGCCTGCGAACTTCCCGAAGGAAACGACAAAAGAAATCTGACAGCCATGATCTGCAACCACATGAAGAAAGACTACATGGCATGGAACAAAGATACCGTAGACGACCGCAAAATTGCGGAAGACCTCTACGAACTTTCCGGCGGCAAACTACAACTGACAGACGACATCATCCGACTGATGGCAGAACGCCTGAACCAGAACTACCGCCCAAAGGTGAACTACAATAATAATCGGAATAATAATCCGCGGAGAAGATATTGAAGTATTAGGTATTAAGTATTAAGTATTAGCGCGGCGATGTTGTTTGCTGTATGAGATTTTGCACTTGCGGTCTAATACCTAATACTTAATACCTAATACCTAATACTTATTACTTAATACTTAAAATAAATGGCTTCATTTGTAATTGAAGGAGGACATCGGCTTAGCGGGGAGATTCATCCGCAAGGGGCCAAAAACGAAGTTTTGCAGATTATCTGTGCCACGTTGCTGACTGCTGAGGAAGTGACGGTGAACAATATACCTGACATTCTGGATGTCAACAATCTGATTCAGCTTATGCGGGAGATGGGAGTGACGGTTGCAAAGGAAGGCATTGATACTTACAGTTTTAAGGCGGAGAACGTCGATCTGGCTTATTTGGAGAGTGATGAGTTCTTGAAGAAGTGTTCGAGCCTTCGGGGGTCGGTGATGCTGATCGGTCCGATGGTGGCACGTTTCGGGAAGGCGTTGATCTCGAAGCCGGGCGGAGATAAGATCGGTCGCCGTCGTCTGGACACCCACTTTGTGGGGATTCAGAATTTGGGAGCCGATTTCCGTTATGACGAGTCGCGGGGTATCTATGAGATAACGGCCGACAGGCTTCAAGGCAGCTATATGCTGCTCGATGAAGCGTCCGTGACCGGTACAGCCAACATTCTGATGGCTGCCGTACTGGCAAAAGGCACTACCACCATTTACAATGCCGCCTGCGAACCCTACTTGCAGCAGCTCTGCCGTATGCTCAACCGGATGGGAGCAAAGATCAGCGGCATCGCTTCCAATCTGCTCACTATCGAGGGCGTGGAAGAACTGCACGGCACGCAGCACACCGTATTGCCCGACATGATCGAAGTCGGGAGTTTCATCGGCATGGCTGCCATGACCAAAAGCGAAATTACCATTAAAAACGTTTCCTACGAGAACCTCGGCATCATCCCCGAAAGTTTCCGCCGGCTGGGCATCAAACTGGAACAGAGGGGAGACGATATCTACGTCCCCGCACAGGAAACATACGAAATAGAATCATTCATCGACGGCTCCATCATGACCATTGCCGATGCCCCCTGGCCGGGACTGACACCCGACTTGCTGAGCGTGATGCTCGTAGTGGCCACCCAAGCCAAAGGAAGTGTACTGATTCATCAGAAGATGTTCGAAAGCCGCCTGTTCTTTGTAGACAAGCTCATCGACATGGGTGCTCAGATCATCCTTTGCGACCCTCACCGTGCCGTAGTAATCGGACATAACCACGGCTTCAAGCTGCGCGGCGCCCGACTGACTTCGCCCGATATTCGTGCGGGAATCGCCCTTCTCATCGCCGCCATGAGCGCCGAAGGAACCAGCACGATCAGCAATATCGAACAGATAGACCGTGGCTACCAGAACATCGAAGGACGACTTAACGCCATCGGCGCCAGAATCACTCGAATATGATAAAGAAAGAAGAAGTATATAAAATCGGACTATTCAACAAGCCGCACGGCATTCATGGCGAGTTGCAGTTTACCTTCACGGACGACATCTTCGACCGTGTGGACTGCGATTATCTGATCTGCCTGCTCGACGGTATTTTCGTACCGTTTTTCATCGAAGAATACCGTTTCCGTTCGGACTCCACCGCACTGGTGAAGCTTGAAGGCATAGAAACGGCGGAACGCGCGCGTATGTTCACCAATGTCGAAGTCTACTTCCCGGTGAAGCACGCGGAAGAGGCGGAAGACGGCGAACTGTCGTGGAACTTCTTCGTCGGTTTCCGCATGGAAGACGTTCGTCACGGCGAGCTGGGCGAAGTGGTCGAAGTGGATACCGCGACGGTGAATACCCTTTTTGTGGTCGAACAGGAGGACGGAGAAGAACTCCTCATTCCTGCACAGGAAGAATTTATAGTGGAGATCAATCAGGAAAAGAAGCTCATCACAGTCGAGCTTCCCGAAGGATTGTTGAATTTGGAAGATTTGGAGGAAGATTAATAATTAATAAAGATGCCAAGAAAACGGAGTAAAGCATTTTGGAACAATTTCAAGTTCAAGTATAAACTCACCATTATCAATGAGAATACGCTTGAAGAAATCGTGGGGCTTCGGGTATCCAAGCTGAACGGGCTTTCGGTGCTGTTGTCCGTGCTGGCGGTGCTTTTTCTGATTGCTGCCTGCATCATTGCCTTCACCCCTTTGCGCAATTACCTCCCCGGATATATGAACAGTGAAGTCCGCAGTCAGATCGTGGACAACGCGCTCCGTGTGGATTCCTTGCAGGAACTGCTCAACAGGCAGAACCTCTACATCATGAACATACAGGATATTTTCAGCGGAAAAGTGCCCATAGACAGCGTGCAGACGCTCGACTCGCTGACCGCCGCCCGCGAAGACACCCTGATGGAACGTACCAGACGTGAAGAGGAATTTCGCCGCCAATACGAAGAAAATGAAAAATATAATCTGACTACGATCGTTTCGCAGCCGGATGTCAACGGACTGATCCTGTATCGTCCGACCCGTGGAATGGTTTCCGACCATTTCAACACCGATAAGAAACACTTTGGAACGGATATTGCCGCCAACCCCAACGAAAGTGTGCTGGCAACTATGGACGGCACCGTCTTTCTGAGCACCTACACCGCTGAAACCGGTTACGTGATAGGCGTACAGCACAGTCAGGATTTCGTCTCGATCTACAAGCACTGCGGCTCGCTGCTGAAAAAAGAAGGCGACCGCGTGAAAGGAGGCGAAGCCATCGCACTGGTGGGAAACAGCGGAACGCTCAGCACAGGGCCGCATCTCCACTTCGAACTGTGGTACAAGGGACATCCTGTCAATCCGGAGAAGTACATCGTGTTTTAAAGCCAATGACGAGAAGTGGGATATACGATTATAAGTGACAAGTGACAGAGGAATTAGATAATAATGGATTCAGAAAAGAAGAATAAGAAGAAACAAATAGCTATTTTAGGCTCTACGGGGTCTATCGGGACGCAGGCGTTGCAGGTGATCGAAGAACACCCCGACCTCTACGAAGCCTATGCCCTGACGGCCAACAACCGGGTAGAACTGCTGATTGCACAGGCACGCAAGTTCCAGCCGGAAGTGGTGGTGATAGCCAACGAAGAAAAGTACGCCCAACTGAAGGAAGCGCTGAGCGACCTTCCGATTAAAGTATATGCCGGAATCGACGCGGTCTGTCAGATCGTGGAGGCCGGACCGGTGGATATGGTGCTGACGGCAATGGTGGGCTATGCCGGACTGAAGCCGACGATCAACGCCATTCGTGCCAAGAAAGCCATTGCGCTTGCCAATAAGGAGACGCTTGTGGTGGCGGGAGAACTGATCAACCAACTGGCACAGCAATACCGCACTCCCATTTTGCCGGTGGACTCTGAACACTCGGCAGTCTTCCAGTGTTTAGCTGGAGAAGTCGGGAACCCGATTGAGAAGGTGATACTGACCGCTTCCGGCGGTCCGTTTCGGACCTGCACGCTGGAGCAGTTGAAGTCCGTCACCAAGACACAGGCATTGAAACATCCCAACTGGGAGATGGGAGCCAAGATCACCATTGACTCCGCATCCATGATGAACAAAGGCTTTGAGGTCATCGAGGCGAAATGGTTGTTCGGCGTGCAGCCCAGCCAGATCGAGGTGGTGGTGCATCCGCAGTCGGTCATTCATTCCATGGTGCAGTTTGAGGACGGTGCCGTCAAGGCACAGCTAGGCATGCCGGATATGCGTCTGCCCATCCAGTATGCGTTCTCGTATCCCGACCGTATCTGCTCTTCTTTCGACAGGCTCGACTTCACCCAGTGCACGAACCTGACGTTCGAGCAACCGGATACGAAACGTTTCCGCAACCTTGCCCTGGCTTATGAGGCGATGTATCGGGGCGGAAATATGCCTTGCATCGTCAATGCCGCCAACGAAGTAGTGGTAGCCGCTTTCCTCCGGGACGGCATCAGCTTCCTCGGTATGAGCGATGTGATCGAAAAGACAATGGAACGTGCCGCGTTTGTAGCCGCTCCTGCTTACGACGACTATGTGGCTACCGACGCCGAAGCGCGGAGAATAGCTGCGGAGCTGATTCCGTGATAGCTGCGGAGCTGATTTCGTGAACAATGAAAAATATAAATAAGTAATATAAATTAGAAAGCGCCTCGGTTTTCCTCTTATGAGCAGAGGGTTTGGATGAGGCTTTAAATTGTAAATAGACTATATGGAAACATTTTTAATTCGTGCCCTGCAACTGATAATGAGCTTATCCTTGCTCGTTATTATTCATGAAGGCGGGCATTTCCTTTTTGCCCGGTTGTTCAAGGTGCGTGTAGAAAAATTCTGCTTGTTCTTTGACCCGTGGTTTACCTTGTTCAAGTTCAAACCCAAGAGAAGTGATACGGAGTATGCGGTAGGATGGCTGCCGCTGGGCGGTTACGTCAAGATAGCCGGAATGATAGACGAGTCGATGGACACCGAACAGATGAAGCAGCCTGAGCAACCTTGGGAGTTCCGTTCCAAGCCGGCTTGGCAACGCCTTCTGATCATGGTGGGCGGTGTGCTGTTCAACTTCCTGTTGGCGCTTTTTATTTATTCAATGATTCTTTTCGCTTGGGGCGACCAGTATATAAAGGTCCAAGAAGCTCCCCTCGGTATGGACTTCAACGAAACGGCGAAAGCGGTCGGTTTTCAGGATGGAGACATCCTTTTGTCTGCCGACAATGTGCCTTTTGTGCGTTATGACGGCGATATGCTGAGTCAGATAGCCGATGCCCGTGAGGTATCAGTGCTTCGTGACGGCAAGAAGGCCTCCGTCTACATTCCCGAAGACATGATGCAGCGCCTGATGGCAGACAGCGTTCGTTTTGCTTCTTTCCGTTTCCCGTATGTGATTGACAGCGTGGTGGTTAATTCTCCCGCTGCGCAGGCAGGCATCCTGCCGGGCGACAGTATCATCGCATTGGACGGAAAATCCATCTCCTTCTCTGATTTCAAGCAGACGATGGCGGAACGCAAGAAAAACGCCGAAGCACTTCTGAAAGACAGCATCGACCCTCGTCTGATCACGCTGACGTATGTGCGTGGCGGTGTGACCGATACGACTTCCCTGCGCGTGGATTCCACTTATCTGATGGGCGTAGTTGCCAATCTGACAACGGATCGTCTGTTGCCTATGGTGAAAAAGGAATACACATTCTTTGAATCTTTCCCCGCAGGCGTCTCTCTGGGTGTGAAGACATTGAAAGGATACGTCGGCAACATGAAATATCTCTTCTCGAAAGAAGGAGCTAAACAGTTGGGCGGCTTCGGTACTATCGGAAGCATTTTCCCTGCTACGTGGGACTGGCACCAGTTCTGGTACATGACCGCCTTCCTTTCCATCATCCTTGCCTTCATGAACATTCTTCCGATCCCCGCATTGGACGGCGGACACGTGCTCTTCCTCTTCTACGAGATGATAGCCCGTCGTAAACCGAGTGACAAGTTTATGGAGTACGCTCAGATGACCGGTATGGTGCTTCTGTTCGGCTTGCTGATCTGGGCAAACTTCAATGACATATTGAGGTTCTTCTTCTAAGCAGGGATTGGCAAGACACACACATCCGTCCTCCCCTCGTGCAGACCGGAAGTTGTCAGAACAGCAATCCCGGCGACAGCGGACTGCTGGCGGATAAAAGGAGGATGTCGGCGATGAAGCAATGTATGTTGTTGAAATACAGTAAAATATAGTGTACTATTTATCGTATATAGAAACGGCGCTTTAACACTACGTTAAAGCGCCGTTTCTATATACGATAAATGCCTTAGTCTGCCAACGATGATACGCCCTTTCTCCTTTTGGCTCTTTGGATGCCCGGAGACGAATGTTAAATCATTAACATTCTTTGGGGTAGTCCGAAAAGCTGGTTTTAGCTCGATAGTGCAAAGGAATGAACTAAACAGTAGTACACAATAGTAACTTAACTCTCCTCCTTCCCGAAGGAGGAGAATTGAAGATAGAACCGACTATCATTTAGCTCATAACAATATGTGAAAGAAACAAATCGGAAACAACCGGTTTTCTGGATTGATCCTAGTTTCTTCTCCTATGATTTTCGCTCCCGATGACAGATAGTTTTATTCGTCATGACCGATTCGTTTCTCTTTTCAGCGTAGACGGTTGCGACAACCGCAGACTGCTGACAATCGCCGCCACAACAGCAAACCCACTTCCGACCATAAGGCAGACCGCCGTACTCCGGTCGTGCACGACAAAACTGAAAAGCAACGCTACCAGCGTAGTACCGAACGTCTGCCCCAGCAAACGTGCCATTCCTAGCATTCCACTTGCACCGCCCGAACGTTTCGTTGGGGCGGAAGAGATAATCGTACTGTTATTGGGCGTCTGAAACAACCCGAAACCGGCTCCACAAAGCATCAGACGAAGAATTATACTGATATCGGACGATTCGGCAGTAAGCCCCGAAAGTGAAAAAAGTCCGACGGCAAACAACGCCATCCCGATACTCCCCAATATCCCCGGATGAATGCGTTCCACCAGATAACCTGCCAACGGTGCCGTCACCAGTGTAGCCAACGGCCACGGAGTCAGTAACAATCCTGTCATGACCTCGCTGTGCCCCAACGTATTCTGAAGGAAAAACGGGAGAGACACCATGGCCGCCATCTGAGCGATAAACGAACAGATAGACGTCAGAATCGAAAGCCGGAAAATCGGTATCCGCAATAAGTCCAGCGGCAGCAACGGAGTCGTCTGAGTCAGTTGCCTCCGTACGTAAAACGTTCCTACGATGGCCAATATGATCAATTGCAGCACAAGGAAATCCATCTCCTCATGATGCGCGAATCCGTCCAGCGTATAAATCAGTAACCCGAACGTGACCGCATTGGCTATCGCACTCACGAAGTCAAACTTCCGCTTCGACCGCTCTTCCTGTCTCGGCAAATGCTTGATACCCAGTAGCAGTGCCGTAATCCCTAGCGGTACATTGATAGCAAACAGCCAGTGCCAGCTGGCTATCGAAAGTATGCCGCTTGCCACCGACGGACCGGCAGCCGCCGATATCGCCACTACCATCGCATTGATTCCCATTCCCCGCCCGATCTGGCTTTTCGGGTATACGTAGCGCAGCTGCGCCGTATTCACACTTGTGATGGCCGACGCACTGAATCCCTGAAAGATACGTGCAATCGTCAGCGTCCAGAATGAATCGGACAAGGCGCAGATCAGCGAAGTGATGCAAAACAGCCCAATGCCCGACAGGAACACTTTCCGATAACCGATAATCTCCCCCAAAGAAGAGAAAGACAGCAGCGAAACAACGATAGCCAACTGATAACCATTTATAATCCACGTAGTTACAGCAGGCGAAGTTCCGAAATCGTGCGAAAGCGTAGGGAGTACGATGTTGATAATATTCACGTCGAGCACCGACATACAAAGTGCGAATCCGATGGAAACCACTGCCCAGATACGTCTCGGCATTGGCAGTCCATCGGTTTCATCTATAGAAGTGGTATTATTGGCTTGTATCATAAAAAAAACTTATTCTAGTAGAACCTTATTTTGTTTGTAAATGTAAACAAAACAAAGAAGTACGTGTTTCAATCTTCTTTGAAATATAAGTTTTTTTAGCGCAGGAGACACGCCCACAACAGTTCGTAGTAGCTCCCCCCGCACTAAACTAATACAAAACCTCCCCCACCATTATTACCTATAACCTATTACTTATTACCTATTCTCAATATCCTCTGATTGCTGCTTCCCCGAAATTCCAGATAAGGTGAAAAGAGCGCCTGTTCGAAACGCCCGTCCACCAGCACATCTATGTAGTCGAGTACAGCCTTCAAGCGCGGATTAGCCTGAATCTCTTCGTACGTATATCCCGTATAGCACCAGATATTCAGCCCCGTTTCCTTCTTTACCCTTTTGACAAAAAGCAGGAAAGCCTCCGGATTATAAAACGGATCTCCTCCCGAAAAAGTAACCCCGTCCAGCAATGGATTGGCTTTAATTTCCCGAATGATCGATCGAATCCTTTCCTCCGTCAGCAGTTCTCCCGCCCGCGGATTCCAGCTCTCCGGATTGTGACAGCCGACGCAATGATGAGAACATCCCGCAAGATAAATCGAATACCGGATGCCTTCACCGTCAACAATCGTTTCGGGATAAGTCGATAATAAGTGGAGAGCTGAAAGTGGAGAATTGAGAGTGTTCATCTTAAAATAAAAATTAAAGTTTCGCATGTGCTGTATCCCGCATGGATTCCCCTCCTTCCAGAAGGAGGAGAATCCATGCGGAAACAATTTACGAAACTTCAGTAAAAAATAAATGAGTGTCTTTCAACTTCTACAAGTGCTTCACACGATCCTTTTCTTCCGCCCGTTTGGCTGAGTTCCAGGAGCTGAGGTCACCTGTCAGGTATCCGGTGATGCGACGCATACGTAAGATGTTTTCGCTTTGACATACCGGGCATTTATCGAAGATTACTCCTTTGTATCCACAGTTGTGGCAGGTATCCACCGGGTGATTGATGGAGCCATAGCCGATCCCCTCGTCGTGCATGACCTTTACGATCTTCGCAATGGCACGTACATTCTTCTGAGCTTCCCCGTCCAGTTCCACATACGTGATGTGTCCACCGCGGGTGATGGCGTGGAAAGGAGCTTCGCGCCTGATCTTCTCGGTGATGCTGATCGGTTCCTTCACATCCACATGGAAGGAATTGACGTAGTAGTCGCGGTCCGTCACGCCGTCGATCTTACCGTATTTCCGTCGGTCTATCTTGGTGAAACGTCCCGAAAGTCCTTCGGCAGGTGTGGCAAGTACGGAATAATTCAGGTTATATTTCTCTTTATATTCGTCTACCACTTTGTTCATTTCCATTACAGCTTCGTACAGCGTGTCCCATGCCTTCTGGCTGTGTCCGTGGCCTTCTCCGTAAAGTGCCACCATTGCATTGTGTCCGCCGATAAAGCCGATGCCCAGCGTACCGCTGCGTAACGCATCGCCCACTTGCTCGTTCGGATTCAGTGCGCCGCCGCCTTTCCATACGTCATTTCCCATCATGAAGGGGAACTGGCGTGCCAGTGCGGTGCGTTGATACTGGTAGCGCTCGTACAGTTGATCGGCTACAAGAGTCGCCATATTGCGGACTGACTCCATGAAAATCTCTTTCGCTTTCTGTTCGATGGCATCCTTGTTGCGTTCACCCTCAATCAGATTTTCCGCCTTGATGCGTGCTTCGATGGCGAGGCGTGGCATGTTCAACGTGGTGAATGAAAGGTTTCCGCGTCCCAGAGATGACTTTTCTCCTGCCACATTCTCAAATACACGGGTGCGGCATCCCATTGTAGCCAACTCGTAGATATATCGTTTCGGATCGTCCGCTTTCCATTTCTCGTTCTTGTTGAAAGGCGTGTCCAGGAACATGAAGTTCGGGAAAAGCGCTTTCGATGTAGTCTGACAAGCTCTTAGCAGCAGATCGAAGTTCGGAGCTTCGTAAGTTCCCCGCATGGCGTCTTCGATGTTTTCCGCACCCATCGCTTTCTCGAAGTCCTTTTCGGAGTAAGAAACTCCGTCCTTTACTTTGAATATCTGGATCGGGAATACGGGGACTTCGCCACGTGTTCCGAGTCCTTCGATGGTGGCTTTCAGCAGTTCCTCGATCACGAGGCGGCCTTCGGCGGAAGTATCCGTTCCGTAGTTGATGGAGCTGAATACCACTTGGTTACCTCCACGGGAGTGCATGGTGTTCAGATTGTGGATAAAGCCTTCCATTGCCTGATGCGTATCCTTCTTTGTCTGCTGGTACGCTTTCTCTGCGATGCGTGTCAGGTGTTCCTTGTCGATAATGATTTGCAGGGCTACCAGGGCGATGCGCAATGTTTCGCGTTCTGCTTCGGTCGATTTGATAGAGGGCAGATGTTCCTTGATTAAGGTGCGGATTGCTTTCTCGTCCGCCTGTGTTCCGTTTTCCATCGCCACGTAGAAGTTGATGAACGAAGCCAGATGTTTGCGGAAAGACTTTGCCACCCCTTTTGCCATGAAGAAGTCGAAGGCGGGGATTGCCTGTCCGCCGTGCTGCTCGTTCTGGTTGGTCTGGAAGATGATGGTGGCAAGCGTAGCATAACTTTGGATGCTTTGCGGTGTGCGGATGCTGCCGTTCTTGGTGCGGAAGCCACGTTCAAAGAGATCGTCCATGTCATATTGGATGCAGGTGGTCGTCTTTGTCGGGTAGTAATCGAGGTCGTGAATATGGATATCGCCCAACTGGTGCGCTTCGGCAAAACGTTTCGGCAACAGATATTTATAGGTATAGTCTTTGGTGACTTCCGATGCGAATGTCATCATTTGTCCGGCAGGCGTGTGGCTGCTCATATTGGCGTTGCTCAGGTTCACGTCGTTCTTGTCGATGGCGACGATGCCGTCCATCACGTGCTTCATCTGGGTTTTCTTGTCCCGCTCCGTGTTCCGCCATTCGCGGTAGATGATGTACTTCTTGGCTACTTCGGGGCGTACCTTCATCAATGCCTTTTCTACTAAGTCCTGAATTTCCTCCACGGTGATCGTGGGGTTAGTGAACTGACTGATTACACTCATCGTGACGTCAGCAATCAGTTGCTGCTCGTCCTGAATCCCTGTCGCACTGAATGCTTTACCGATCGCATTCTTGATCTTACTGATAGAGAAATCTTCTCTTTTACCATCTCGTTTGATGATACAAATTTCCGCGTAGTTCATAACTTTAACTCCCGAAAGCATTAATAAATTAAAAATAGAAAATCTCTTCGGCAGGTCTTCTGACTTATCCCTCCCCCGCAACACCTTCCCACACCGGTATCGATGCAGTGGCCTATTGTGCGGATTCTTAGAGAATTACAGCAGCGGGTACTGTCGCCGATTTGCACAGCGTTCCCTCATTGACTAAACCTCTTTTTAGTTCCGAAACCGGATACAAAGATAAAGGATATTGTGATAGCTTGGA
>ENA-UOOC01002766-UOOC01002766.1-human-gut-metagenome-genome-assembly--contig:-C48old-NODE-2766-length-12715-cov-5.643918_pt1 | contig 12715 bp, 5 predicted proteins | sample MGYA00242469_ERZ724016 | MGnify/ENA metagenome assembly ERZ724016 | reverse complement strand
ACCGCCAGCTCCCGGTCGATCCGATCGGCCATGTAGCGGCAGAAACTGCGCGTATCGGCCAAGGGAGCCGACGCAGCGCCCCGCCGGTACATCGCCTTCATGTCGAGCAGCAGTCCGTAGAACAGATGCTCCCGGAAGGCGGGAATCACCCGCGGCGTCCGGTAGCCGTAGGCGGCGCCCTGCACCTCGCCGGCGCCCAACGGCGTGAAATCGTCGGCCCGGCGCTCCGCCGGCATGTCCGGAAGCGCCCCGGCGTCAGTCGCCGGGAACAGATCGCCGCCGTCGGACAGCGAAGCGGACCCGTCAAACAGCGCGAAGGCGCTTCCCGAACCCGACGAAGGCTTATCTTTGACGTTGGCCGCGGCGACGGTCGATTTGAGCAGCGACTGTTGCAGATTACGGACATGGTCCGTCAGCGGTTCGCGCGAACGGAGCCGCTCCTCGAACCACGCCACGAGGTCCTTCGCCATGAGGTCGGCCGTATAAGGATCGTCGGCCTTCGAAGCCGCGAGGTCCAGCGTTCCGAGCTTTTCAAGAAGCGTGCGCACAATCCGGCGCTGGAGGTATTCGCATGCCTGCACGCGGTTGTAAACGTTCTTCGACACCCCCTGCCGGTCGATCCAGCCGAGGTCGGCGGTCAGGGCGAGCGCCTCGCGCAGGGCGCGCCGCTGCACTTCGCACGGCACGGCCGTGCAGGCGGGCCGGGCCGTTCCCTCGTAGACCGGATTCATATAGACGCCCCCGATGTAGCGCATCAGCTGCAAGGCGAGGGAGTTGACGCGCAGAACCATGTCCGTGAGCAGCTCCTCGCGGAACTTGTAGTCGCCGTCGCGGCCCGAAAGCCACCCGTCGCCGTGCTCGGCGACATATTTCAGATTGGCCGATTGCAGCGCCACGCTCCGGAACAGGTCGTCGCCCAGGTCTCCGGCCCCCACGCGGGGATCGTAAGTCCCGGAGGCGTACTGCGCGAAGAAACAGCGGGGGTCTCCCTCCTTCGAGGCGAGCAGGCGGCGCAGCTCCGGAACCTCGTCGTGCGGCGTCACAGCCCCCGGAACGGGCTTGTAGAGCCACTCGACGGCCAGGTAATCGTAAGGACCCAGCGCATCGGCCACGAGCTTCACACCGCGCTCCCTGTCGCCCGGCTGCGCGACGATGTTGTAGAACACGTCGTCGGTGATCGACGCCGCCAGGCCGTTTTCCCGCGTAAACGACGGCGAACGGAGCGAGTCGGTCGGATAGGCCGACGAGGCGGCGTAGTTGGGCATCACGCCGAAAGCCGAGGCCGCACGGCGGGCCACCATGGCCGTCAGGGCGTCGGCGATCTGACGCGCCGAAGGCTGCGTGGTGCGCGCCTCGGGATCGGCGGCCGACAACGTCAGGAGCAGCTTCTTCTGAATGGCGGCCGTGAAATTGAAGGGCACGAAGATGTCGGTCCCGAGGATTTCACCGCTGCGCGGATCGACCCACGAGGCGGTGTAGAGTTCCGAATTGGAGGTTCCCGTGCGCCGCACGCAGTTGTTATAGAGGCTGTTGTCGTTGAAAGCCGGATCAGCCGGAAAAGGCTCTACCCGCACGACATCCTTGCAGCCGATCTTCGCGAAGGCATCGTTCCACAGCAGAAGCCCCCGCTCGACGGCGGCATAGGCCGAAGCGTCGAAAGCCGTGTCGACGTAAAACACCACGGGACGCACCTTCCCCGCGCTGTCGAGGATCGAACGGCGGCAGGCGTAATAATCGGTTTTGGCCTCCTGCTCCCGGTCCGAGAAGCGTTTGAACGCCTTGGCCGCCAGCCCGAGCCGCTGGTCGCAGAGCCGCATCCGCCGTTAGGGATCGCCCAGCACGCGGAGCGTGCGGCGGGCGACGATCGACTGGGGCTTGTCCTTCCACAGGTCGAGCAGGCCGAGGAAGCTGACCGTCGTGCCGTAGGAAAGCTCTCCCACCACCGAAACGCACCCTTTTCCGCCCGCCACGCCGGTCAGCATCGAACGGTCCTTCTTGTAATCGGCCTTGGCCGTCATCCAGCCGCCGTAGGTGTTGCCGCCCTCGGGGTCGATCGGACGCAGGCGTTTGACGTCCCCGACGAAAAGCGCCGTGACGTCGACGACGGACGATTTCCCGTCGGGCGTGCGGGCCTTCACGGCATACGAGGCCACGATCGGACCGATGTTGCTCCGCCCGACGGCCTCACGCATCGCCGGGCTGCCGTCGACGATCACCACCGGAGCGAACTCCCGCATGCAGAGGAGCGTGTCGCTCTTCCCGCGGCCGAACTCGACCATGTAGGGCGGCACGGGCTGCTGGTGGGCCAGTCCGTCGCCGGGATCGCCCGTCCGCTCGATCGTCGTGGTGATCATCAGCCCCCGGCCGAGCAGCGAATCGGGGAGTTCGAGGTAGAGTTTGTCCGCAGTCAGGTGCAGGGTCAGCCCGCCGCCGCGGACAGTCTCCACCCGCTTGTCCTTGAACAGTTTCTCGTAGGGAGTCGCCTTGGCGGCGGTATCTGCCTCCTGCTTCTTTTTCTTGTCGCGCTTCCTGTCCCCGGCTCCGGCTTCCACGGCGGCCGAACCGGCCGCCCGGACGGGCCGAGACGCCGCCGGCAGCAGCAAGATTCCCGCCAGCAGCGGAAGGAAAGCTATTTTAAACAGTTTCATCATGGTCCGGAAGATTTATTTTTTCAACGCTTTCTCGATGTTGCGCAGCAACAACTCGTAGTGCAGGCGCGCTTCGCCCGTCGCCGAAACGCTCTTCGTGCGGAGCATCGCACGCAGTTTGAGCAGCGCGGCATAATCCCCGGCCTCGGTGTTGCGCGGGTCGTAGTAGTTCAGGCGCGGAGAGCCGTAGCCCAGCAACGGCGCGGTGTCGACGCGGTGCGCGGCGGAGAAGGTTTCGAAGGGGTCGTGGCCGCAGCGTTCCCCGCAGGCGGTGAGCGCCGCGGTGCGGGCCGCATGCTCCCCGAGGAAGGCGGGAACGGACATCAGTCCCTCGTCGGAGACCAGCTTCTTCTCCTCCCGCGCCCCCGTCCCGGTGTATTTCAGCCCGGCCGAAAGGCTGAGACTGCGGACGTATTCGCGCTGGAGCATCATCTCCAGCGCATCGGGCGTGCGGCCCTTCAGCGTCGAAGCCCACACGAATTCATAGACATCCCTGCGGCACTCCTCGGGCGTGTAGGCCTCCTTTTCGGCCAGCGCGGCGCTCAAAGCCACACGCGCCGGGGCGGCCACGACGACCGACACCAGCGAGGCCATGATCGACTCGGCGGGCGAACCCATCAGCGGCATGTCGCGGATCAGCTCGACGTTGTCCAGCCACTTCATGTCCTTGAGCTGCGCGAGACAGAACAGCAGGGCTTCGCGCTGGCGTTCGCGCGGCACGCTGCGGTAGGCTTCCACGGGGTCGCCCTCCATCTTCTCGGCGAAGTAGATGCCGCCGACGTTGGCCAGCACGTGGTTCAGGTAGCGGATATACTGCGTGAGCACCTCGTCGTAGAGGGTGCGCCGCTGGGAGAAATCGGGGTCCTGGGCGCCGATCCAGGCGTTCATGTTGCCGAGAATGTATTTCAGATTGGCGATGCCGTAGCCCGAGGCCTTCACGGCGTCGTCGCCCAGATCCTCCGACTGCGAACGGGGATCGATCGAGCGGCTGAACTGCTGCTTGCCGAAACGGTAGACCGAATCGGCGGCGGCCCCGGTTATCCATTTCGAAGTGACTGCATATTCGTCGGCAGCCGTCGCAGCGTCGGGCACGGGCGTGTAGAGCCATTTCACGGCATAGTAGTCGTAGAGGCCGAAACGCGGCGGGGTGAGCTTCACGCCGCGCTCCCTATCCCCGGGCCGGGCCACGTAGTTGAAGCGAGCGTAGTCCATGATCGAGGTGGTCGTGCCGTACTTCTGCGTGAACGACGGCGAGCGGAGCGAATCGACCGGAATCACCGCCGAGGCGCTCATGTTGTGCATGTAACCCAGGCAATGGCCGACCTCGTGGGCCACGACGTAGCGCAGTCCGTCGCCGATCACCTCCTCGGGAATCGCCACGGCGCGCACACGCTCGTCGGCCTGCGCCGTCTGGACGAACAGCCAGTTGTTCAGCAGTTTCATCACGTCGTGGTAGACATAGACCGAAGCGTTGAGTATCTCGCCGCTGCGCGGATCGACCCACGAAGGCCCCATGGCGTTGGCGATGGCGATCGGCGCGTAGCGAATGCACGAATACTTGATGTTGTCGGGATCGAATTCGGGATCGTCCTTCGGATAGGGCTTTGCGGCGATGGCGTTTTTAAATCCGATGCGCCCGAAAGGCTCGTTCCACTGATCGACGGCCTCAAAAATATGCTTTTTCCACATCTCCGGGAATCCGTCGTCGACGTAGAAAACGATCTGTTTCTTCGGCGCGACCCGCTCGCCGCGCTTCCAGGCATCCATGTCCGACGGCTCCAGCCGCCAGCGGTGGGCGTAGTAGATCACCTTGGCGCGCTGCTCGCGCTCGCTGAAAAGCACCTTGCCGGTCGGGAACACCGACATGCGGCTGTCGGTGATGCGCGGACGGTAAGGCTCGCGGGGCAGCAGCACCAGCGAACGGGTCATCACGGCCGTCAGCGGCTGGTCCTTGACCAGCGTCGTGCGGCCGCGGGTGAGCGTGAAAATATAGCTCAACGTACTGCGCACCACCACATTGTCGCTGAAAGCCTTGATTTCGCCCAGCATCGAACGCTCCTTCTGGAAGGTCTTCTTCAGCTCGAAAGCCGTATAAAGTCCGTACTTCGAGAAGGGCGACATCTCCTCCACGTCGGCCACGAACAGGTCCGTGACGTTGACCACCACGGCCGTGCTGTCCCGGTTCCAGGCCTCGATCTTGTAATTGCGCAGGATGGGATCGGCCGTGTTCCGCTTCACCGCCTCGGCCAGCGCGCGGGAAGCCCCCGTCTCGTCGGTGATGTTCTCGCAGTTGACCGTACGCAGCTGGACCGAACGGTCGTTGCGCGTGAAAACCACGTGCAGCGGATAGTCCGACTTGGAGCCGGTCGTCGCCGCAGCGTTGTCCGAAACCTCCGAAATGGTCGATCCGAGCAGCATTTCGCGCCCGAAAAGCGAATCGGGAATCTCGAAATAGAGCTTCCCCTTGACGTCGTGCAGGCGGAACATGCCGTCGGCCACCGTATGTTTCTCCTTGAAGAGTTTGTCGTAATCGCTTTCCTTCGGTTTTTCGGCCGAACTCTCCGCCTTCTTCGAAGCGGAGGATTTGGGCTTCTTCGCCGTCGCCGTCGCCGCCGTGAGGCAGAGCAACAGCACCAATAGTTTTCGGATCATCTGCTGAAATTTAGAATTGTGTTCGAGGTTCTTTTCGTCCCGGTTCCTGCGCCCGTTCCATAATAAAGAGGGAATTTTGCCGGAAACGACATACACGAAGGCCGAAAAAAATGGGCCGCGTCGTGTGACGCGGCCCGCTCATCCCTGATTTTCAGCGGATCAATACATATACTCGGTTTTGGATGGGTTGCCTCCCTGCTGCGACCACGACGCGGCGCAGCCCTCGGCCGCACCCTTCACCGCGAAGACGGTGGGCTTGTCGTCCTTCATGCCGTTGACGTAGATCGTGCCGTCGTAGGAGATCGTCGGCGACGAACGCAGCTCGTCGGCCAGCTTGATCTCCGCCACGCGCGAGCCGTCCTCCGGGCGGAGTTTCACCAGTTTGCCCGTAGTCCGGTCGTTGTAATAGACGAAGCCCTGATCGTCGACGGCCGGAACGCCGTTGATGTCGCCGTCGGCGGCGTGCTCCCAGCGTTTCACGCCCTGCGCGGAGATGGCCGTGACGTGGGCCGCCACGCTGCCGGTCTTCTGCGTCGCGGCGTAGACCGTGCCGTCCTCGCCCAGCGCCACGCCCATGCCCGACTGGGCGCAGTCGCCCTTGACGGGACAGTACCAGTCCGGTTCGGGCGTCTGCCCGTAGACGGTCTTTGCCGGATCATAACAGTAGACGACACCCCCGCCCAGACTCTTGTCCGCACGCACGCCCTGGTTCTGGAACAGGATGTAGACCTTGCCGCCGGGCCCCGACGCAGGCTGCGTGCCGTTCGGCGCCTCGCACGTAGCATCCTTGCCGCTGCCGCCGTAGTTGTGCTCGCGGCCGTTCGACTTCACGCAGGAGAATTTCCACTTGCCCGCGCCGTCGGGGAAGAAGACGCGCATGCCGTGACTGCCGCCCGTACCGGCGATCACCATGCCGTTTTTGAGCGGCAGCACGCCGCCGTAGGAGCCGCCGTTGACGTGCCGCTCGTCCACCAGGTCGCCCGACGATTTGTCGTAGACCTGGAAATTCTGGTGCCCCGAAGGCACGTTGCGCGCCACAATGAAGAGGTATTTCTCGGTGACGGCCGGCGAAAGGAACCGGAAGCTGGTGTTCACGCCCGTATTCACATGCCAGACCTGCGAGCCGCCCCCGGCGCCGCCGCTGACGGCGTAGAACGCGCTGCCTCCCGCGCCCTTGTTCGGCTCGTTGAAGCCCGCCAGCGCGTAGACCGTGCCGTCCTCGTCGACCGAAGGCGTCGGCGACTGCACCTTGATCGAACCGCTGTTATTCTCGGCCGACGCACCGTCCTTGCCGATGTCGAAGGCCCAGAGACGCTCGCCGGCCTTCGTGAAGCAGACCAGCGAATAACCCGTCGAAGTCACATAGACATACTCGCCGTCGGGGCTGACCGCGGGCGACGAGCCGAACACATAGGCGTCCTTCGTGTCGTCGTAGGGGTACGACCAGAGCAGGTCGAGGCTGATGGCGCCGCGGCCCACGTCGATGGTCACCGTCTTGGTGTTCCTGCCTTTCTTGTTGTCGGTCACGGTCAGCGAGACCTCCGTAGCCCCCTGCGCCGCGAAGGTGAATTCGGGATTCTGCTTGTCGGAGGTCGTGGTTCCGAATTTCCACTCCCAGGCCACCACCTCGCCGTCCTCGTCGGTCGAACGGTCGGTGAATTGCACCGGTTCGCCCGCCACGACCTTCTCGGGCGCCCATGTGAAGTCGGCCACGGGCCGTATGTTGTTGTCCACGACCCGAATGGTCTTCTCGAACGACGACTTCTTCGCCCCGCGGTCGGAGGTGACGGTCAGCTTGATGACATACTCTCCGGCCTGATCGTAGGAGATGTTCTCCGGGGTGGTTTCGTAGGAGACGACGCCCTTGCCCAGCTCCCATTTGCAGATGGCGATCAGGGCGTTTTCGGCCGTCGAAGTGTTGGTGAGCACCACCGGATCGCCCACGTCGTAGGACTCCTTGTCGGTGGTGAACGAGGCGTGGACCGCCACTTCCTCGTCCGGCTGGCAGGAGACGGCCCCCATAAGGGCGAAAGCGGCCAGCATATAGATAAATCGTTTCATTTCAATCGGTTTTGAGCTTTGGTTGCAGGATTACTTGAACTCTAACACGGCCGCGATGGGATAGTGGTCCGAAATGTAGGGGACCTTCTCGTAACGCTGGTCGACGGTGGCGAAGCGCAGGGGCGTGAAGCCCGAGCTGAAGATGTGGTCGATGCGCGGGTAGTTGGTCGCCCCGCCGAAGTTGTTGAACGACGCCTTGTTGTCGGTCACGGGAGCGGTCGTGCGCGCGTCGACCATGAACTTCTTCACTCCGTCGAAAATCGGGCTGTCGAGCATCTTGTTGAAGTCGGCGGTCAGCACCGTCGGCTGGTTGTCGGGGTTGAGCGACCGGATCTTCACCTCGATCAGCTCCATCGACTTCTGGGCCGCCACCTGCCCCACATGGTCGATGTGAGTGTTGACGTAGAAGAACTTGCGGCCCGACTTGTAGTGGGTGAACAAGGCCCACGTGGCCGTGCGGTAGGTCGAGGCGTCCCAGCCGACCGACGGGACGTCGGGGGTGTCGGAGAGCCAGAAGGTTCCCCACTTTTCGAGCTTCACGGCATCGGCGAGGTAGTAGATGGCCATGAACTCACCGGCATTCTGGCCGTCGGTGCGGCCCACGCCGACGCTCTTGTAGCCCGCGCAGTTCTCGTCCATGTAGGTCTTCTGGTCGAGCCGCGCCTCCTGCACGCCGAGCACCGTCGGCTGCTGGTCGGCGAACATCGCCGGAACGGCCTTCTTGCGGTTGTCCCAACTGTTCGCACCGTCGTCGCCCGAGCTGTAACGCACATTGAACGACATGACTTTCAGCTGATTGTCCTCAAGTCCGGGATTGACCGGCTCCTCCGGTTCGTCGCCGGGCTGGGGTTTGTAGAATTCCGAGTAATCGGGCTTCGGATCGCTGCACCCGGCGGCGAAAACGAAGGCGAAACTCAACGAAAACGTCAGTAAATAACGGAATATTCTCATGGTCTTGCTTTTTATTTATTCGTTGTCCCACTCGGGGTTCTGCGAGATCGTATAGCCCGCGTTCCTGTAATCGCGGATCACCTTGGCGGGAATCGGATAGAGGTACTGGCGCCCGTCGGGATACCAGTAGCGGTCGCCCGCACCGGTCTTGTAGACCAGATCGTAACCCGACACGGGATTCGCCTCGGCATAAAGCCCCACGCCGTCCTGATTGACGCGGATGGCGATGTTCTTGTAGGCCGCCGGAGCCGACGCAACCTCGCCCTCGGTGAAGTAGTAGTCGTTCACGCCGTCGCCGTTGACATCGACGGGCTGCTCCAACCCGGGGATGTGAATGCCGCTCCACGGCAGGGTCTCCATCAGCGATCCGCACTTCCAGCGGCGCAGGTCGTCGAAGCGCATGCCTTCGGCGACGAGTTCTATGGCCCGCTCGCGGCGGATTTCGAGCAGCACGGGGCTGGTCACGTCCGGATAAAAGGTGCGTTGCAGGTAGCTGTCGACGGTCGTGGGCAGCGTCTCCGTGCCGCCCGTGATACCCGCGCGCTTACGCAGCGCACCGACCGTGAGCGCCCATTCGGAATCGGTGATCACCCCCAGTTCGGCCTGCGCCTCGGCGTAGTTGAGCAGCACCTCGGCATAGCGGATCAGCGGAATGCTGTTGATGTTCTTCGCACCGCCGTCGTACTTCGATTCGTCGAGCGTATACTTGATCACCTGGTAGCCCGTGAGCGAAAGGTTTTTGATGTCGGCGACCGCCGTCTTGCCGTCCCACAGGAAGTTGCGGCCGCGCACGGTCTGCTCCAGGCGCAGGTCGCGCCCCTCCATCTCCTCGGCGAAGGATTTCACGGCGTAGTCGGCGGCGGCGGTGAAGGGCGTGCCGTCCTGCTTGAGGTAGGTGTGGACGAACGAGCGGACGAGGCTCCAGCACAGTCCGTACGAGCGGGCGTTGAACCACCAGTTCTGCTCGCCGAAGATGCCGGATTTCTCGTTGGCGCAGACGGCGAGGATCACCTCCTGCGTCAGCGGCGTCTCGCTGTAAAACAGATCGCGATAGGCGCCCTTCTTGCCCGCGGCGGTGTTGAGCGAGCAGCCGCTGTTGTCGATCACCAGCTTGGCGGCCTTGGCGGCCTCGCGATACAGCTCCTCGGGGGTTATCTCAAGCCCCGTGAGGTTGTGGTAACGGCGGTAAGCCGCTTCGAAGAGGCAGACGCGCGACTTGAGCGCGGCGGCGGCCCAGCGCGTGAGCGTCGCGCTGCCGGTCGACGAGGTGGCCTGGATGTGCTCGTAGGCGAAATCGAGGTCGGCGATCAGGCTGCGGATGATCACGTCGCGGCTGTCGCGGTCCTTGTACATCACGTCGTTCTGGTAGGACTGGATGTCGTTGGGGAACCAGGGAACTTCGCCGTAGGTGGTCAGCTTGTCGTAGTAGAACCACGCACGGAACCAGCGGGCGATGCCGAGGTAGTTGTCGCGCGTCTCGGCTTCGACGGTGCAGTATTTCGGGTCGTTGCAGCCGTCGATGAAGTAGTTCACGTTCTTGAGCGCGCCCCAGCTCCAGCTGGTCGCCGTCTCGGTGTTGTAGGCCCCCTGCTTGATGAAGGTGTCGGTGTTGCTGACGGCCCCCACGTCGCACATCTTGTCCTGCATGAAGCCGTTCTTGAGCGTCGGCAGGGCCTTGTAAAACGAATTGGAGTAGAGTTCGAGACCCGATTTCGATCCGAAGATCATCGACTTGTCGGCTTTCACCTGCACGTCCTCCGTCAGGTCGCACGACGTGGCGAACGCAACGCAGCCCACGAGCAGACTCCATATATAGGTTGATCTTTTCATAGCACGTAAACAGTTTAATAGGTGATCGAGATGCCGAAGCTGAAGCTGCGCATCACGGGATAGTTATGTCCGTCGCCCTTGCTGTCGGAAATATCCGAGTCGGATTTCTTGCTGGCCACCGTCACGTCGAAATCCTTCGTGTGGCGGTAGAGCGGCGACCAGCTCCAGAGGTTCTCGCCCGAGAAGTAGACCGAGACCTTCGAAAGACCGATCTTCGAGATCCACCGCTTGGGCAGCTCGTAGCCGAACTGAAGATTCTTCAGCCGGATGTACGACACGTCCTGCAGGTAGCGCGTATTGACGTTGACCGTATTGGCGTTCATCGGGCCGTAGTAGCCCACATAGCGCGGCAGGTAGGCGTTCGGACGCTCCTCGGTCCAGTAGTTTTGCAGATGCCACGTCGGAACCTGGTTGTAGGGACGGTTGTACATGCCCCAGAAAAGGCTCTCGTCGCTGGGGAACCACTGTTGCCGGCCCACGCCGTCGAACAGCGCCGAGAGGAAAAAGCCGTTCCAGTCGGCATTGAGCGAAATGGTATAGATGTAACGCGGCTCGGAATTGCCGATAATCTTCCTATCGCCCGGATCGTCGACCGTGCTGCTGCCGCGGTCGATGGCGTCGTTACCGTTCAGATCCTCGAAGCGCATGTCGCCCGGATAGGTGATGTACTTCTCGGAGGTCTGCATGATGTCATTCTTGTAGCCCTTGCCGCCGAACGCCGCGTCGATTTCGGCCTGCGACTGGAACAGCCCGTTGCAGACGAAACCCCAGATCTCGCCCAGACGCTGCCCCTCGTAGTAATCGGAGAGCTTGCGCGAGGCGGTGTTATAGCGGTCGATTATGGAATAATAGTCGGCCAGCGTCGCCTTGATTCCGAAATTGAAGGGCTTGCCCGCCAGCTTGAACGAATCGTTGTAGCTCAACGCGATTTCATAGCCGTAGGTGCTCATGTCGGCGTAGTTGCCCTTGGGGGCCGTCGCTCCGAAGGTGTCGGGAAGCGTCGGGCCGACGGTGTACATGTCCACCGTCTTGCGGATATAGTAGTCGGCCGTGAGGTTCAGCCGTCCGTTCAGGAAACCGGCGTCCAGTCCCACGTCGAAGGTTTTGGAGGTCTCCCAGCCGATGTTGTCGGGAATCTGGCCCGGGAGGCTCGTGTAGCGCAGCTTGGCCTGACCGAAGAGGTAGCGGGCCGCATCGCCCGAACCGGTTCCGAAGGTCGACAGGCCGAAGGTTTCGAGGTAGGTGTAGGGATCGACGTTGCTGTTGCCCAGCGCACCGTACGAGGCGCGCAGCTTGAGGTTCGAAACGGCCTTGGGGCTGACGTCCCAGAACTTCTCCTGCGAAACGCGCCAGGCGGCCGAAGCCGAGGGGAAGAAGCCCCATTGGGAGTTGTTCGGAAATTTCGACGAGCCGTCGTAGCGGCCGTTGACTTCGAGCAGGTAGCGGTCGTCGTAGGCGTAATTGAAGCGGAAGAAAGCGCCCACGTAACGCCAACGGCTGCCGCCGGCGGTGATCGACATGATGTCGCCCAGCGCGAAGTTGATGTTGTCGGCGTCGGGCATCAGAAGGCCGTTGCGCTCGGAGTAGGTCGACTTGTAGTCCTGCTGCTCGTAGTTGTAACCGGCCAGCGCCTTGAAATAGTGTTTCTCGGCGAAGGTGTCCTCGAACTCGGCGTAGGCGTTGGTGGCGATATAGGTCGTCAGTTGCAGCGACTCCTTCATCACGTCGTCGGTCTCGGGCGTGCCGAGGTAGACGATTTCGCCCTCGTAGGCGCTGTAAGGGATGGCCGTGGTCTTTTTGGTCTCGGTGTAGTCCTTGGTGCGGAACGAGAAGTCGCCCGTCAGGCGCAGGCGGTTCTCCAGCATCGTGACGTTGAGCGTGGTGGTGTTCTTGAGCGTCTTGGTCGTGCGGTCGAGCCAGTTGTTGCCCGTCACCAGGCCGCCGATGGCGTAGGCGCCCGACTTGGTGAGCGTACCGTCGGGATTGAAGATCGGCGACGAGGGGTGCCCCTGGTCGTTGAGCGAACGCCACAGCACGCCTCCGCCCTCCTTCGAATAACCCATCGGCTGACGGTAGCGGTCGTGCGTATAGTCGAAGTTATTGCTGATCTTCAGCCATTTGAACACCTGCGAGGAAACCTTCGAACGGAGGTTCATCGTGCGGTAGGTGTCGGGCGTGAAGTTGAACAGGCCGTTGTAGTCGTACAGACGCCCCGAAAGGTAGTGGCTGATCTTGCCGTTCGAACCGCTGACCGAGATGTTGTGCGTCTGGGCGATCACCGTATCCTTGTAAAGTGCGTCGTAGTAGTCCGTATTGCCGTAGTAGACGTACTTGCCGTCGGGTTCGACGGCCGTTTCGAGCTTGTTGCCCGCGAGTTTGCGCTGGCGGAAGGTGTCGAGCCACGCACGCGAAAAGTCCTGCGAGTTGTTGAAGCCCGTCGGCTCGTTGAAGCGGTAGTTGTACCATGCGTCGTAGAAGAGGCGCGAATAGACGTAACCGTCGTCCACGACGTCGGGAATGGCCGTGGGCTGCTGGATGGAGACGTTGCCCGTGTAGTTGATCGTGAACTTGTC
>ENA-UOOC01002754-UOOC01002754.1-human-gut-metagenome-genome-assembly--contig:-C48old-NODE-2754-length-12753-cov-17.173571_pt1 | contig 12753 bp, 10 predicted proteins | sample MGYA00242469_ERZ724016 | MGnify/ENA metagenome assembly ERZ724016 | reverse complement strand
CTGATTTAAAGGAACGTTTATTTTCATATCCTTTGAAAATCTTATTAATGTAATATATTAATATAAAAAGATATGGAAGAAATATTTAGAACAAGAAAAATAAAAATTAAATTAATATCTTTTGATGTCAGAAATGTAGATATTATTGTAGAAGATAAAAGAAAATTATTGTACTATTCAAATAATAAAACTTCTGATGAACTTTGGGAATCATTTAGTGATGTATTAAGAATATTATCAACAAGTAAGAAATATAAAACAGCTAAGCGATGGTGGATAAATCAATTTACTAAAGCTCAGTTATAATAATTAATAATTAAATTTTAAAAAAAATTATGAAAAATTATCAAGGATTATCTCAAGAAGAAGTAATCAAAAGTAGAGAACAACATGGAAAGAATTTACTCACACCGCCTAAACAGAAAGAGTGGTGGCAACTCTATTTGGAAAAATTTAAAGATCCTATCATTATTATCTTACTTGTTGCCCTAGGAGTATCTTTTGTAGTTGGATTTATAGAAGGTTCTTTAATAGAATCAATTGGTATACTAGTTGCTATAATTCTTGCTACAGGAGTAGGGTTTTGGATGGAATATAGTGCTAAGAAAAAATTTGATATCTTAAATCAAATTTCTGATACTGAAAATGTAAAAGTTATTAGAAATAATGGAACTACAATGGAGATTCCTAAGGATGAATTAGTAGTAGGTGATATAGTTATTCTTAGTGCAGGGGATGAGATTCCAGCTGATATAGAACTTCTTGAAGCAATTGAGTTTAAAGTAGATGAAAGTACTATGACTGGTGAATCAGTTGCTGTTGGAAAAAGGGCAAAGATAAATGAAGAAGAAACATGGAATGACTCTGGTTTTGCTCCATTCTTAGTTCTTAGATCAACAAAAATAACGGAAGGTTCTGGAGTAGGGGTAGTTATAAAAGTAGGTGATGAAACTGAAATTGGCAAAACAACTCGTCAAGCTATGGAAGAAACTGGAGGAGAAACGCCTCTTAATAAACAACTGGATGGTCTTGCTGGATTAGTCTCTAAAGCAGCTTTTACTATGGCTGGATTATTACTATTATTCCTTAATATTCATCACTTCGGATTTACTGATTTTGATTCTGGGTGGTTAAATATTTTAGGAACAGAAGTTAAATTCTTTATGATGGCAGTTACTTTAATTGTAGTAGCTGTTCCTGAGGGTCTTCCATTAGCTAGTACTTTAAGCTTAGCATTTTCTATGAAGACTATGGCTCGTGAAAATAATCTAGTAAAGAAGATGCACGCTTGTGAAACTATTGGAGCTGTTAATGTAATCTTTTCAGATAAAACAGGAACTCTTACCCAAAACAAGATGAAGGTGGTTGAAGAATCTATCAAGAGTTACAGTAAAGTAGCTATTAATGGAGCTATTAATTCAACCGCAAATATTAATCAGGATAATGGAAAGGTAATCGGAAATCCTACGGAAGGTGCTATCTTAGGTTGGATAAATAATATAAATGATCCTATAAATAAATATAATTATGATGATATTCGTAATAAGATCAGTGTAGTAGAACAAGTACCTTTCAATAGTACTAATAAATACATGTCTACTAAAGCATCTGATGGGATATTATATGTGAAGGGTGCACCAGAAGTAGTATCTAGGTTATGTGGAGATGATAGTTACCTAGAGGAAGTATCTAAACAACAATCTCGAGGAAGAAGAGCTATTAGTTTTGCAAGTGGTCAAGATATAGAACACTTGGAGTACGATGGTTCTGTATTTATAGAGGATCCTATTCGGCCTGATGTTCCTGCGGCAATAAAAAAATGTTATGAAGCTGGAGTGGATGTAGTAATGATGACGGGTGATAACATAAAAACTGCCGCAGAAATTGCAAGACAGGCCGGATTTTCTAGAAAATTACAAGGACAGCCTGAAAAAGATGTTTGGGCAGTAGAAGCTAAGGATTTTGATAAAGTAGCATGGGGAGATCCGATGTGTGGTTATCCTAATGTTATAGCTAGATGTAAACCAGAAGATAAGTTGAATATTTTAAAAAAATTTAAAGAACTTGGAAAAGGTACTGCAACTGAACATGTATGTGCTATGACAGGTGATGGAGTTAATGACTCTCCATCTCTTAATCATGCAGATGTAGGTATAGCAATGGGTTCTGGAACTAGTGTTGCAAAAGAAGCTTCGGATATAGTCCTTTTAGATGACGCATTTCCTAGTATAGTAACAGGAATTAAGTGGGGAAGATCTCTGTATAAAAATATTCAGAGTTTTCTAGTATTCCAATTAATTATAAATGTTGCTACTTGTTTAGTTGTAGTTTTAAGTCCTATTCTTGGAGTAGATATGCCATTTACAGTTACTCAGATGTTATGGGTTAATATTGTAATGGATACTTTAGCTGCACTATGTCTAGCATCTGAACCTGCTGATGAAAATGTACTTACTGAAAAACCTAGAAAACAAAATGCATTTATTTTGACCAAACCTATGTATAAAACAATCATAGGAATGGGTATTTTCGTATTCGGAGTACTATCTTTAATTGTTCATGATATAGCACAAGGTTCTATAAAATTTGGATTAGATCTTACAGAATTATTTGCTATCTTTATGATGATAAATTGGTGGAATCTATTTAACATTAGAGTATTTGGAAAAAATAGATCTATATTTTATAATTTAAAAGGAAGTAGTAAATTTTTATTAGGATCATTAGTTATATTTATTGGAACTATTTTGATTGTACAATTCGGAGGAGAAGTATTTAATACAAGACCTCTTGATTTTAAAGAATGGTGTATTATAGTAGCTAGTACATCTCCAATAGTTATTATTAGAGAAATCTGGCATAGAATATTCCCCAAAAAATAAAAGAATAATAAAAAGAGAAGGAAAATAAAATCCTTCTCTTTATTTTTTTTCTTCTGACTTAAACGTTCCTTTAAATCAAGATGGTAAAACTGCTTATGTTAATCTCATTGTTACTTGGAGTGGAAATCCAAGTAGACCTTATGGAGCTCATTTTACATTAACTAGTAATGGTTTTGAATATGGCACTCAAGAAATATCTAGCTCTGGTGTTCTTCCAGGAGACACAGAAACTTTTTCAATACAAGTAGTAAATGATTATAATGTTTTTTCATGGAGTTCTTCTAATGTTTGGTATATGTATCATGATGATCAAAAACGAATACAATCTACAATTAGTCCTAGTTCTGGAAATTTTAGTGCTAATAATGATATACACATAATTTTTAATACATAAATCTTTAAGATAAAAATAATCTTTAATTATTTTCTGGAGGAGATGGAAGACGAATATCTATGGAAAAAACTTGCTCAGATTCAGAAAGAGTTACACTACTTGGAGAACATATACCTAATTGACTATAGAGATGTCCAGCTGAGTATAGAAATTCTAAACTATTCAATCCAAAATAGCTTGAATCTACTTCTTGAGTTTTGATTTCTGTATATGCTTCTCCTACTCCCGATCCTTCAAATTCAAAAGAAGATATTCCTAATTTTTTAAGAGTTAACATCCAACTAATTTGTCTTCCATTACTACTAGATGGTATGTTTATTCTAAATGTCCAGTATTTAACTCTTCTACCACTCTGATTTAAAGGAACGTTTAAGTCAGAAGAAAAAAATAAAGAGAAGGATTTTATTTTCCTTCTCTTTTTATTATTTAAGTATAATAATAGAATAATAAGTTTATTTGGAGAATCAACTTACTTTTCTAAATTGTATAGTATACTTACTAAGATCTTTTACAATACAAGTTCCTTTTTCCTGGATAAAGCGATCTATTGGATTTTCCACAAATTTAGGAATCAATTCACTTCTTTCCATACTGCATTTAACTTTTAGATCTGGACAGTTCACTATTTTATCATAAATTCCTAACAATGAATAAGCATTTCCTTCATACTCTACTGTATTATCATCTACTGTTTTCATCGGACATGCTTTTTCATAAGATACTCCAAGTAATAAGTCAAATAGTAACATAATTCTAGGTCCGAATGATGCACAGTATTTTGTATAATTTTCATCATAAAATTTTCTTATTTCAAATACCTTGCTTATTGGAACATAATTAGTATTGGAATCATGAACTACAATAATTGGTTGAAGAGGATTTTTCCAAGATTGTTGTTTTGATACTCGAATATTATTCATAAATCCTCTAGCCATTATCGAACTAGTTCCTCCTTGGATAGGAAGATTTACACCAAGTCTTTTTATTCTAGCTACTAAATTCTTTTTTTCTCTTTCAGAAGTTGCTTTTAATAACCATTCATATTCCTGAACTTTTAACTTATCTCCTAACATAGTATTAACATATCCAGAATTTTCAAGGGGATATTGTTGTTGAATTGCTACATATTCTCGCAACTTGGGAAAACTTTTATATAGACCTTGAATAATATTTTCTGCTTCTTCTTCAGAACAGTTTAATCTTTCTGCTAAACTCTTCTTTCCAAGACCATATAATACTCCAAGAAAGATAGTTTTAAAACGCTTTCTCCACATTTTTTTAACAGCTTTCTGGAGTTTATCAAAATCATCACCTAAATATAATTTTGCACTGTATATATAAATATCTTCCCCTTTTTGAAATTTATCAATTAAATCTGGATCTTCACTTGCAAATCCTGCTGCTTTAACTTCTGCTGAGGATATATCAAAATAAGTTTCTACAAACCCTTCATCTATTCTATTTCCATATTCATCATAGTGATATGGGGGAATAATACAATCTTTTAGGTCTGAATGAGAGATAATAGTATGAAATCCTGAAGACCATCTCTTACTAGATTTTGTATTAACTTCATAATGTACGAAACATTTTTCCACTGCTCCAGGTTCTCCTGGATCTGCCTCTCGAATAGGAATATGATCTTCACCTTCAATCACCCATTTATTATTAGCTTTAAACATTCCATCTATGTATGTTGACAATACTTTTGCATATTTTTTATAGAGAAGATAGTTTATAGTAAATTTTCTCATAAAATAGAAATTCTCTTGTAAATCTTGTTCTTGGAATGGAGTACTATACAAATCATATTGATTATTGAGTTCATTAAAGAATTGTGTTTGTGTAGTAAATCCTATAAAATCTGCCCAAACATCTTTAACTGGATGAACATCTTTTGCTGTCTCTACATCTATCCCTCCTTTCCAAAATTGTAATGCTAAATTAAATATCTTAATTGGATAGACTCCTTGATAAATTCCATCCTCTGGAATATTACAATACTTTTCCCATTCATACATAAAATGATTAAAAGCATCTCCGATATTATTTATTCCTAGATTCTTAAAAAAATCTTCTTTTTTATCTCCTGGAAGCTGTTGTATACTTTCAGATAATGCAGCTATGAATGATGACTCTTTTTGGTAAAGTTTATACATTTCATCTACAATCTCATCATTTTCAATAGGACTTTTACATTTAAAATAATTATTACTTATAAATGTTGAATAGTCTAAGAGATTGAATTCTTGTCCAAATCCTCTTATTGTATCTGGAATATTATTTATATCATTTAACTGATTTCTACTTATATTACATAATTCTAAATATGCTCTCTCATAATATAGGTATTTTTCAAGTTCTAAGTGTCTTTCTGAAATCTTTATTTTATCTAATCCTAAAAGAAGAGATAATTTTTCTGAGATAACACCTAAAATTTTTTTCTTTCTAGAAATTCCTTGATCTATTTTTCCTTTAAATTTGGTTTCAATCATGGAATCTTTAACAATATCTATGAATTTTTCTGCAAAATTTTCTCCGTACGTCATTAATAAAGACCCTTCATTTAAACCTGTTTCATAAGCATCCATTGAGTCTATATTATTAGTAAGTATGAATTTTGCGATCTCTAAAGAATTACCATTAAAGAAATTATTATTCTCAAGTAATATTCTACAAGTTTGATTATATTTCTTTATATCAGCCATTAATTTAGAATGTTTTTTCATTTTTATCATACATCTAGCTGTAGCTGTATAAGTAATTCCCCATGCCATCATTCTATGACATTCTTTCTGATACTTAAGACGGTATGGTTCGTCTATGTATAAACCAGACGAATGTAATCTTGCTCCCAATCTAGAATTATCAAGAAAGGTTTGAAAGGCTTCTTCAGAATACGTATTTTTTCTTGCTAAGTATATTTGAAGAGTATAAAATGCATCTAGATTACAGTAATAACCAAGAATATCACTTGGAATATTCATAAATGGACAACCAAAATATTCTGATATTAAAATTTCAAATTCTTGAATATAGTTTGGATATAAAGAACATATCATTTCCCATTCTGGTGTGTTTTTATAATTATCTGGAGTTACTTTTAGGACTTTTTTTCTCTCTTTCTTTGTTTTTCCTACTGTATCAAAATACATCTTATCCAAAAGATCTCCTAGTCTATCGAAATCTGTATCCCAAACTGTGGCTTCTATTACATTTTGAGCTGTCCATTTTAAAGAATATTTTTTTAAATGATTTCCATCTAGAACATTAATAATTCCTGCATCACAAAGATTATATAAGTCCACAAACTTAAGCATACGATGAGATACTTGAAATTCATATTGTTGATTAAATACCCAAATATTATTCATCCTAGTTTCAAGTATTTCTCTAAATACTTCTAGTACGTATTCATACTCTTCTTTGGTAAAGTATCTTCTTAAGTCTGTAAAAGATATAAATGCTCCAAATAGATTATTACATAAAGAAGCACCTGATATTTCAAACCATTTATCTAATGGCATACCAGAAGCTTCATAGTCAAATCCTAGAGGTTCATTTAATGGCAAACACTTAATCCATTCAAGAAACTTTAATGTCTCTTGATATGTATGTAATACTTTATGTTTAAACCATGAAAAATTTCTATGAGTTGTAAATTCTGGGCTCATAAAATCTTGGATAACTGAATCTTCTGGAAATCCTGAAATACACTTTACAAATGCACCTCCTTCTATACTTAATCTCCTCAATTTAGAACAATCAAAGTAATTTTCATTACGTATCCCAAAATGATAATATTCTTGGAGATACTTAAATGGTTCTGCTCCAACTAAAAGAACTGCATCGTTATTACCAATTTTTAGTATTCTCTCTTTTTCATACTTAGGCATTGATTCTAATCCTTGAAGGGTATAAATTTCATTTCCAAGATTAGAGCCGTAATACCTAGTATAATCCTTTGTCTCGTTTTGATCGATTAGGGTAATTCTTCTACACATATTAAAATTTATGAAAATTAATTTATAAAATATTATTATACTACTGGTTTATAGGATTTCCAGCTTCCTTTATACATATATAAGAATTTCAGTTCATTTAGATAAACGTTCCTTTAAATCAAGATGGTAAGAGTTTAGATTTGTGGTATTTAGAGATTTACAACGGAAGTTCTAGTTCTATAGATATTTATTGGAATGGAAATATAAATTTATCTATTTCACCTTACAGTACTGATATGATTCCAATAGATGCTAGTTTATCAATATCATTCGATGTTTCTAATATAGTTGGAAATGTATTTAAGTTTACTGGATATGATAGTAATCAAGTAATTATCCAGAATTTTTATGGATCAACTAATCCTATAGAAATGCTAGAAGGATATGTATCCTATACTCCAGGGAATAGTAGTAATACAACAGTATTAGTTGAACAAACAAAAAGTTATGAAGAGGGAGGAAGTTTTAGTTTATGTTATATCAATATGTATCCTGATAACAAATTTAATATTACAGTAGATATAATATTAAATTAATTAGTGAAGAATATGTTATTTGATAAAGTTTCACCTCCTTCGTAGTCAAGAGCTACTTCTAGAAAGTGGTGACCATCATCTATAGTAATATTAGTAAAACTAAGAATTACTGTAAAACCGTTTATTGATACAGAGGCTATTCCTTCCCAGCTATTATTTACTATACGGATTGATTCTAATTTTCTACCATCAGTTGTAACAGTAGTATCTTTATTGAAAATAAATGATATACTTCCTTCAAATAATTGCCCAGATCCATAAATATACACTACAGGTAAGTTATTTGTTAAAGAAAAATCTTTATTATACTTATATAAACTATTATAAGGTTGAATAGTTTCTGGGACAAAGTCTATGTGAATATCATTATCATAACCTTCTTTAACTAAGTATAAATCTATGTCAACGTATCCATTAACTTCAAATTGAATAGTTTTACCATCTTGATTTAAAGGAACGTTTATGGTAAGAGAAAAATAAAGAGATAGGATTTTATTTCCTATCTCTTTTTATATTCTCCAATACAAACCTCTTCTAACTCACCTTCTGTAATATAATCCATTAAGGTTTCCTCGAACTCTACATTTATCCAAGCTTGCAACATAGCTGTATTTTCAAAATCTTCATAGCTTAGGTTTCTTAATTTAACTATCTGATCTACAGCATGTCTTGTTTCGTGATAAAATGTAGTTTTAATACTCTTAACCAAACTCTTATAATCTTTTTTGGTGATAAAAGGTTTATTTCTTCTGGAGTCAATATTTACTATTACTACTACTTGATCGAATTCTGTTGTTTTATTAAAGATTCGATAAGTAGACGTTCCGGCTGTTGAACCTATTATTTCTATAAGTTCTTCTGCTTTTGAATTTTTCTTTACTGGAATTTCCATTTTATGATTCTTTATAAATCTAGTAGTAAACCACCTCGTCATTTCTTTCTGTGTTCCAATTCCAAAATTAATTTCTACTTTATAAGAATCATGTCTTAATTTACTTGTTTTCATATTCTTAAAAAATTTAAAACTCCTTAAGCTTTTTATTATTGCTTAAGGAGTATATTGTTTTACATTATTTACTTTATCTCATTAATAAGGCTTTAAGCCCTCTGAAAACGACTATACAAATAAATACATAGTTCATCAGTTGAATTAAATCTACTCAGATCAGCTTCTATATTCTCTTGAATTTGATATAAATAATGTCTTAGTTCAGCTCTAATACGAGTTTCCTGAAATCGAAACGTAAGTATATCTCGAAAAGTGTAAATACTTATATAATTATTTTTAATCCCATATAAACTTTTAAACTTATCAACAGTCACAGTTCCTCGTTTTATTCCAGAGTTATTAATAAAATCGACCACTTCCGGGATATAATAAGAGATTACATAGTTTGATAAATCATCTATAGGAAGTTTCGAAGTAAATGCTATAAATGTATGAAGAACTAAACCTCTTAGACTTATAGTATTATATATTATCTTATCTTCATAATCCATCTTAACTTACTGTAGTTTGTTTTGTTTTTATTACTTTAGTTTTCACTATTTCATTTAACAGTTTCGGCATTTCTTCTAAGTTATATCCAATATCTATATAAGTATCAAACATATCTTCAACATGATATACAGCATCTATACTAATCTGAATTATTCCAAATCCAAGTTTTTCTGCTTCTTTTACTTTTGCGGCAGTATCTTTTATTGCTGGAATTCCTCCATATCCATTTGCACAAGGGCTACCATCAGATATCACAAACATAATACAATTCTCTTTTGTGAACTTTCTAACTCTCTTTGCTACTTCTAGAATTGCATCTCCATCTCGATTTTGGGATTTTGCACAACTCTTAGATAATGAAAACTTAGGATTATAATGACTTCCTTCTCGATACACACTCAGATTTATATATCCGATCGAACCAATATCTGCAGTATGTCCATAAATATATAAATCAACTCCCAAACTTTTTCCGAAGGTTTCATTTAGAAGTATTGCAGCCTGTCTTGCTAGGATTTCCTTTTTTCCACCCATAGATCCAGACTCATCAATAAGAACACATATAGTTGATTTATTGGTTCTAACATGTCCCTGTCTTAGGTAAACTTGTGGAACTCCTTGATATGCTTCTGCAAGTTTTGTCGTATCTAGAATTCCAGACCTACAACCTTGGATATTAAAATCATAGTTCTTATCTGTTCCTGTCAATATCTTTTTTAATCTAGGAACATATTTTTGAACTGCTCTCACATCACATAAATAACTATTTCTATCCCCTTTTGGTTTTTCAAAGAATACCTTATCAGAATCACCACGTTCTACTGTTCCCTCTAAGATTTTCATTGTTAGGCTGTCCTTTGATGATAATAACCTAGATACTTTAGACTTATCTATCTTTCTTCCAGAATCTAAGTCAACTCCATACATTATACTAGTTATAGATTCAGTATCATTAATTAAGAATAATATTTTTTTTAATTCCGCCGGATCTATATCAGATAATTTCTTCTCCTTAATTATCTTAAATATACTTTCAGAAACACTACAAATATCTTTAAGATTTTCTGGATATGGAGTTATCTTTTCTTGAACTTCTTTGTATACCTCAGAATACTCCTCAAGAACCTCCTCTTCTATTAATCCAGGAAATCTAAGTATCCCTATTAATGTTTTAAAGAAAAGAATCAACTTCCTCTCCCTCATCATATTAAGTCTTCCCTCTAGAGTCTTAGAATTATAACTTTTCGCACAATCAATAAAATCTTGAAATCCTGGTCGTTCTGTTAATAATAAATCCTCGACTCTATTATCCTCAAGAAGATTTATGAAAATTTTAATAATCTCTCCTTCTTTAAGAGTATATTTTCCACTTATAAAACTAAGAAAATTCAAATAAACTCTTAAGTAGGTATATCTTAAGTGTGCAGCCTCATGAAGACCAAATCCACAGAAGGCATTTATTTTTGTTTCATTATCTTCGGTGGAGTCAAATATCTTAGAAGGGACTGCTATTCTTCTTTCGGAATTATCTCTTTTCTCTTCTGAAAAATAATCTGAATACGAACTACTTTCATCATTTTTTTCATTCAAATTTATTCTAATCGGGAAAGGAAAATCCATTATAGTTATCATATCTTTTACAGAACTATAAGCCTTTTCAATTAACTTAGATAATTGTGCATCCTCTTCCTTTCCAACAGATGAATATGAATAATAACTTTCTCCATACCAAGAGCTTCTATTTATAGTTCTACTAAGCTCTCCAGAATTTCCGACAGATGATTTATAGGATTTTCTAAATATACTCCTACCCCATCTACCATCATCTTCGTCATCATAGTAATCATCATAATCCTTTCTTTTCCACCAAGGATTATATGAGGTTGAAAAATGTTTACTCATAATCTATTAATAAGACAATATTGTTTTATATACTGTACTTCTTTCTCCTTCCAAATTAGTTCCTTCATAGATTGGAAGATATACCATTTCCATAGCACTTTTCACACTCCAACCATCTGATACTAACTCTGAGATCATTAGTGTTTCTCGAATTGATATAGAAGTTGAGATCTCCTGTTTCTTTGAGAGTGATCTAATATTATTCGCTATCTTCACAATTGATCTAGCTACTTCTTCATCAATCCCCGTTCTATTAACCAAAACATTTACTTCTTCTGTATCTGGTATGATATTAAGTTCAAGAGGGAAAAATCGATTAAGAAGTGCTCGGTCTATCATATTAGTTCCAGTATATTCAGAACCTATATTAGCTGTTGCAATAAATGTTACCTCTGGATGAATTTTAATACTTCTAACTCCTTTTCCACAAGCTATCTCAACATTTAATTCCCGTCTATCATCTAAACAAGGAAACAATACATTATTAGCTCCAAGAGAGGAACGATTTAATTCATCTAAGAGAATTACACACGGTTCTTGAATTACTTTAGTGAACTTAGCATAATCAAATATACTTTTTCCATCTTCTAAGCGATGAACTCCAAGTAAATTCGAAATAGGATCAATCATAGAGCCCATATCAAACACATGAAGAGGTATACCCATTCTAGAGCAGACTTCTTTTACACAACTCGTCTTTCCAGAACCTGTAGGCCCTATGATCATCGTATTAACATGTTTTTTTATATTTCTCACTAAGATTCTCCAATTATCAGGAGTCATATAAAATCCATCCTTTGTAGAACTTGGAGAAACTAGTGATGTATCTTTAAGAATTGTTTCGAGTATCGTATCTTTCTTTAAGGGATCTACGAAATCAATTCCAGTCAAAGTTTTATATTCTTTTTTAGCTTCTTCATCTTTGTATGTTAATCTTTGAAATCCCTTTTGTGTATAAAATTTTCCACCTGAAGGACTAAGATTAAGAGAAGTTGAGATAAATATTGTACCTTCTGAATAAACTTCTCTTATTTTCTTAGGGCATTGTACATAAAGACTTGTAGATACACTAGAACCATCCTTCAATTTTTGTCCGGGGAGTGCTTTTACTCTTAAATTTCCTTTAACTAATACTGTTTCTAAAAAATAATACTTACTCATAATAATTTTTTCTTATAATAAATTAATATTTCTTTTTATAATGAAATCAAGAACTACACAATAAAAATTCTTGATCATTAATAAGGATTATAGGGTCTTGAATATTTTTCCGAGGACTAAGGAACCTGGATTGAGTAAAAGAATATATTGAGAAAACCTATAGAGAAGTTAAATAAGGATTGAATAAAGAAGAGATATTAGGATTTTTAAAAGAAGGATTGAAAGAAGAGATAGTGGTTCTTAAAAAGTATCTAGTCCTAGCTCTTCCGAGTGTGAACGAGGTAAAGAGCGTTATGGACGATATCTTTTTAAGGTTCACGGTAAATATGAATATAATATTAGGTTTAAATTTTAATCTATCGTGAACCTCCTA
>ENA-UOOC01002752-UOOC01002752.1-human-gut-metagenome-genome-assembly--contig:-C48old-NODE-2752-length-12756-cov-4.401228_pt1 | contig 12756 bp, 9 predicted proteins | sample MGYA00242469_ERZ724016 | MGnify/ENA metagenome assembly ERZ724016 | reverse complement strand
ATCCATGTACTCGCTCCACCATCCCTGGTCGAAGATCGCCTGTCCGGGATACATGCCCGGATCGAGCACGAGGCCGCCCTGGCACTTGCCGCGCCCGTTGTAGGCCTCGACCAAATCGCCTGCCTCCAGGCCACGCTCCTTGGCATCGTCGGGATTCATGAAGATCTTGGGCATGCTGTTCTGCAGCTCGAGCATGAAGGGGTTGTTTACGTACGTGGAGTGCACACGATACGTGCTGTTACGCGTGATGAACGCGAGCGGGTACTTGGTACGTGCCTCGGGATCGTCCTTGTACTCCGTGTCCTCGAAGGCGGGCTTGTAGCACGGAAGCTGCTCCCCGAGCTCGAGGAACTCGTCTTCGTCACGGTAGAACTGGATGCGCCCGGACCTAACGAAGGGCGCCGTCACGTCGATTGCGTTGGGGAGCGACTGACTGGGAAACGGCGTGCCCTCGTGAATCTGGCTCCAGAACGGAATGCGCTTCTCGCCGGGATTGGCGTGCCAGAGCTTGCCCGGGCCCTCACGCAGCTGCTCGGCCGTGAGCTGGTTGACATAGGGACCGCCGTTGGCCAGAAGCGTGCGCAGCACCTCGTCAGCGACCTGCTCGGCCTGTGATTCGTCAAAGACCGGCCACTGGTCCGCATACGAGGGATCGATATGCGTGGCGAGCTCCTTGCAAATCCATATCTCGGGCCGTGCCTCGCCTGGCGGATCGACCATCTGCTGTTGGAGCTGCACCCAGGGATGCAACGGCGTCGTGGTGAGCTCGAGCTTCTCGTACCAGCTGGGTGCCGGCAGGGCCACATCGCTCATGTCGACGGTGGTAGTGCGCTGGAAGTCGAGCGTGACAAGGCATTCGAGCTCGCCGCTCTCCTTCGCGCTTCGCAGCCAGTTGGCCACGTTGTGCTGATCCATCGGATTGCCCCAGCCCACGACGAGCGCCTTGAGGCCATTGGGGGGAAACGCGTTTTGCTGCATCGTCTCGGTGCGTCCGGTGACGGCGTATTGGAAGGACATGGAGTGCTTGTTCATGCGCGGCGGGTTGAACCACGAAGCGGGAATGAAACGCGTCTTGTACTGGCCGACGTAGGTCGAGATGCCGCCGCCGAGCTGGCCGATGTTGCCCGTGAGCGCCGCGATGAGCGCGAGCGAGCGCCCCTTGAGATCGCCGTGGTACCACTGCGTCCCGGCACCGCCGAAGATGATGTGCATGGGTTTGATGGTCGCGCACTCGTGCGCGATGCGCTCGATGGTCTCGACGGGAATGCTCGTGGTATCACTCGCCCACTGCGCCGTCTTGCCCACGAGGCTCTCGCGCAGGAGCCTGAAACCGCTCTTGGCATGCACGGTCGTGCCGTCCTTGAGCCGTATGTCGCCCGTATACTCGAGCGTGCAGCCCTCCATACCGCCCAAGCGCTCGGGGTTGACCGCGAAGGGAGCGCCCGCGGCGTTGATGGCCACGTAGGTGCTGCGATATGCCGGCGCGGAAAACGCCGAGAGCCCGGCCACGTTGGCGGCCTCGATGCGCTTGCCCGTAGCCGTATCCACGAGCAGCGGCATGTCGGTGAAATTCTTGCAGAACGCCTCGTCGTAGAGGCCATCGTCGATGATGATCTTGGCGACTGCCAGCGCGAAGGCCGCATCGGTGTCGGGCTTGAGACGCACCCACTCGGTCGACTTCTCGGACGTAGCCGAGTAGTTAGGATCGAAGTTGACGACCTTACCGCCATTCTCGCGCGAGATGTTGAGAAAGTGCGCATCGGGCAGACGGGTGACCATGACGTTCGAACCGAAAACCATCGTGTATTTGGAGTCTTCCCAACAGTACGACTCGAGCTCCTCGCTCTGCACGCCAAAGGTCTCGGGCCAGAACATGGGAAGGTCGCCGTTCATCTCGTAACAGCCAATGGCCGACCAGCCCATCATGTTGGATAGGCGGATGATCGACCCCTTCTGGATGTGACCGGTGCCCTGCACCTGCCATATCACGCCCACGGACTCCGGACCGTACTTGTCCATGACGGCGCGAAGCTTGGTGGCCGCCGCGTCGAGCGCCGTGTCCCAGTCGGCCTCCTCCATCTTGCCCGTATCGTCGTTCTTGACGAGCGGCGTCGTGAGCCTGTGTGGGCCGTAGAGCATCGTGTTGACGGACAGGCCCTTGAGGCATCCCCGTGGATTGTATTGCTCGAACGGATAGTCGGACGCCTGCGAGATCATCTTGATCTGGCCCTCGTGAACGAATCCCTTGAGACCGCACGCCCCCGTGCAATTGGGCGAACAGGTGGTCCTCACCCATTCGCCGGCGGGATCGACGTTCTCCGCCAGGGCCTTTGCCGCAGGCACGGCAGCGTTCATGCCCAGACACGCAGCCGTCGCAGTGACTGCCGTGCCGGCTAGAAACGACCGACGACTCAGGTTCCTCTCGCTCATGTGCCCCTCCTCTCTCAGCGTTACGCTGACATGGTGTCTCGATCTGCCTCGCTAGACGAGCACCTTCTCGGACTCGGTGATTTCGTGTAGCTTGCGATCCATTTCCTCATCGCGCTCGGCGACACTGCGCAAGTCGCGCTCCTCGTCAAAGGCGCTGCGGACGACGCGTCCGTCGCGCTCGAACTTCCTCAGGTCCGACGTCGCCTGCCCCAAATCGTCCCGATGCCGTTCGGAAGCGCGCTCGTCGTTCTCGTCGGTCCAGATGCGCTCGGCGACCGGTGCCCATTTACGTGCCATGGGGCGCGTCTTCGCGGTGAGCTCGTAGACCGACTCCTCCTGGACCAGGTCCGTCGAATGCGCACCCGATTCCTCGACGAGCTTCTCGATGCATTCGGGATTCTCGAGCATCGGACAAGGACGCAGGTGATTGTCGTTGAAGGGCTGGCCGTGGTAGTAGCCCATGAACAACGGCGAACGCAGTGCATCGAGCAGGCTCACGTCATGGATGTTGACATTGGAATAGTGAATGAACACGCAGGGCTCCACGTCTCCGTTGGCGTTGATGTGCAGATAGCGCCTGCCGCCGGCGATGCATCCGCCGACGAATTCGCCATCGTTCTGGAAATCGAGCGTCAGGAGCGGCTTTTCATGGCGCATCCTGTGATTGAAGTCGTAAAGCATCTCGCGCTGCTCGGGCGTGGGCATGAGCTCGGCGGGCGAATCCTTGCCAACGGGCATGTAGGTGAAAATCCATGCGAAGAAGGCGCCCTTGTCGATGAGCCAGTCGTAATACTCCTCGGTGCAGACCGCCTCCGCGTTTTGACTCGTGTAGCAAATGGAGACCCCGAAGGGGACGCCCCGCGCCTTGAGCAGGTCCATGGCACTGTCGATCTTCTGGTAGGTTCCCTCGCCACGGCGGGCGTCGGTGGTCTGCTCGTTGCCCTCTGCCGAGATGATCGGCACGAAATTCTTCACGCGGGCGACCTCCTCGACGAACGCCTGGTCGATGAGGGTGGCGTTGGTGAAGCAGAGGAAAGCGGAGTCCGGGTGCGCCTCGCAGAGCCTGATGAGGTCAACTTTGCGCACGAGCGGCTCGCCGCCCGTGTAGATGAAGACGTGCGTGCCGAGCTCGTTTGCCTGGTTGATGATGGAGTCGATGTCGTCATAGCTCAGGTTGAGCTTGTGACCGTACTCTGCAGCCCAGCAACCCGTGCAATGCAGGTTGCAGGCGCTCGTGGGGTCGAGGAGCACGGCCCAGGGAATGTTGCACTGGTATTTCTCGCGCGACTTCTCCTGCTTGTCCCAGGCAACGAGGTTCGCCTCGGTCAAAAAGCACTTGAGCAAGCCCGTGGCGACATCCGGGTCAAGGTCGGCAACGCGACAGATGAGCTGATACCAGTTGTTGCGCTCCTCGATGGCCTTGTTGAAGGCCTTGCGTTGCGACGGAAAGAGCGCATCGGGCAACATCTTGTTGACGGTGGCCATCATGCTCTCGATGCGCGGGACGGGATCCTCCATAAAGTAATCAATGGCCTTGTTGGCCGCCGTCCGCTTGGCAAATTCCATTGGTCTCATGATGCTCCTCCTACTGTGTTTCCTGCAGCAAGCTACATTCCTCGATGATTTCCTCCACCCGCTCGAGCTTGCCTCCGATCGAAATGGCAAAGGGAACGAAAGTGATCTGCATGAGGTATTCGGGGGTCACCCTGCGACCTTCCTCCAAGGTGACCGACAAGAGCCCGTAGGCCCCACTCAAGCCGACGACGAGACAATCACCAACAAAGCCCCTGTCCAGGTCGTCCGGGCATCGGTCGGCGAGCCAGTCGCGCTCGCGGATGATCATTTCGTCGAGAAGGGCCGGATGCCTCAGGAAATCCTGCACGAGTGGGGACGCTTCCTCGTCCTTGATGAGCATCCCCAGATGAATGAAGCCCATCATGCACAGCAGCTCCAAGACATCGCATTGGGGCGGGCAGAGATCCTGCGCCTTCTTGATCACCCACGAGAAATGGTCGTCAATGTAGTGGGCGAGCAGCATCTCCTTGCAGGGGTAGTAGTGTTGTACGACGGATTTGCTCGTATGGCATGCAACGGCGATGTCCATGTAGGACGTCGCGATATAGCCCTTCTCGCCAAACAGACGCAGGGCCGCGGCATAGAGACGCGCTCGCTCGTCATCCTTCCTCGGAGCCGCCATGGCATCCTCCTCAACACACGTGGATATGCGGAAAACTCCCCTATTCCGATACGTGTATATCCTACGCGTACAATCTACTCCACTGCGGATAGAAGTCAACAGCATATTTTTCTGTTTTTGAAAAGTTTTTTGACGCAAGCGGTCCTAATTTTCCGATGAACGCTGTTTTGCATTCTTTTCTTGACCGTTCGCAGCCTCAGTCGACGCGTTTGCGGAGACTGCCTTTGCGCCTGCCGCGTTCGCGTGCCTCTGCGCGAGTTCCTTGCGCATCTCGTAGATGAGGCCATGTCCGTAGTAGCCGTAATCCCAATTACCCATGACGGCACATATCACGATGATCGCGAGGAAAGGCGCGATGGCCCAGCCGAAGACCTCGCAGCCGAGGAAGAACCCGGCGATGGGACAACGCGACATGCCCACGTAGAAGCCGATGACGCCGAGCGCGCTCATGAAGGCGGAATCGATGCCCATGAGCTGACCGAGCGTGCAGCCGAGCAGACCGCCGATGGCAAGCGTCGGCATGATTTCGCCGCCCTTGAAGCCAAAGGCCAACGCGAGAAACACGAGACCGGCCTTGATCGCGAAATCATAGGTGCCGTTGGATCCGTCAAGTGCGTGCTTGAGCAGGTTCATTCCCGAGCCATCGAAAACACGTAGGTCGAGAAAATATACGAGGCAGACGATGACGAGGCCCGAGACGATGACCGTGAGATAGGGCCTATCGAAATTCGTCTTGAGGAGCTTGCGCGTGAAGCGCAGCGCCCGCCCGAAGATACCGCCGAGTACGCCACATGCCATGCCGGCGATGATGGTGTAGAGCACGAGCTCGCCGGTCATGGCAGGAATGGCGACCCGCGGGATGATGTCGCCGATACCGAAAGGATAGGCGATGGAAGCGGCAATGGCGGCCGAGGCAATCATGGCAATGAAGCGCGGCAAGCTGAGGTTCTTGAAACGCGTCAGTTCGAGCACCATGAACACGGCTCCCAGCGGAGCGAAGAACAGGGCGGAAAACGTCGCGCTCATGCCCATGAGCGCCGCATATCCGTACAGCTCCCTATCCTGCTTGTCGACAAGGCAATTCTTGAGCTTGAACGCCCGCCCCAAGGTCTCGCTCACCGACGCGCCCGCCTGAAAGGCGCTCGACTCCTTGCCGACGGCACCGCCGCCCAGGATCGTGAGACAGGTACCCACGATGATGCCCGGCGCGAGCGCAGGCGAAACCACGTCGTTATTGCGCATCTGCTCGACGAGCGTATCTGTCGAATAGTCGTAAGGCAGCTTGAAGGCCTTGTAAAGGGCAAGGGACAAGACGCCCAGTAGCGGTAGAAAGAAGAGCGTCCAGGCAAAGGTCTGGTTGACGTGGTAGGCGAAGTTGACGCAGAGGCACAGGACGATGGACGTGAAAGCCGATACGATGCCAACGCAGACGATGAAGACGATGTGCTTCAGAAGCTCCAGCTTGTCGATCTTGCGCAGCATGTCACCCACCTCCTTCGCGTGTCTTCCATGATACGCCGGTTGGTTATCTTTTTCGCAGACTATTCGCACATTCTCATAGAGCAGCCCGATGTTTCGTTTGCATTTTCCAACGCTTTCTTACACCTGCGTAAGATTCCGCTCCTTGCCGTCTTTCACGCCCACGTGCGGCTAAAATGGAGCCACCATATCCAAGCGAACGGGATTCCATCATGGCCATCGTCTACATCGTCGAAGATGACGCGACCCTGCGCGACGAGCTCGCGCACCTGCTCGAGCTCAACGGATACGAGACACGCGCCTGCGATGACTTCGAAACCGCCGCACATGACATCGTCGACGTCAATCCCGATTGCGTCATCTTGGACCTTGGCCTTCCCGGAGCGGATGGGCAGTCCATCTGTCGCGACGTGCGCAGGCAAAGCGATGTCCCCATCATCGTCCTCACGGCAAAGAACGACGAATTCACCGAGGTCATGTCCCTCAACCTGGGTGCTCACGACTTCGTGGCCAAACCCTATCGTCCCGCGGTGCTGCTCGCGCGCATTGCATCGCTCGTCAAACGTCATGCGACGGCGTCGGCCGAGGCCAGCACCATCACGCACGGGGAGGTCACCCTCGATCTGAGCGTGTCCGAAGTGCGCTATCGGGGCAGGTCTGCCGAGCTGACGCGCAACGAGCAGCGCATTCTCGCACTGCTCATGCGCAATGCCGGAACCATCATCTCACGTCAGGAAATCATGTGCGACCTCTGGGAGTCCGACGCCTTCGTCGATGACAACACGCTCACGGTCAACATAAATCGCCTGCGTAAGACGCTCGCAAGCATCGGCATCGCAGACGACTTCCTGCAGACGCGCCGATCGCTCGGCTATGTGATCATGGCGTGAGGGGCCCATGGACGCGCATGACATGCCACGGTTCACGATGCGGGCCTTCCTGCGGGACAAGGCGCCGATTCTTGCGCTTGCCTGCGCTGTCATCGCCTTCGTCTCCTTCATGCTCGTCGTGCTCGGCATGACCACCGACGCGATCCTTCTCATCGACTTCACGCTCGTGTTCTGGAAGAGCATCGGAGAGGCGCTGGAGTCGCTCGACAAAACGCGCTATTTCGACGAAATCGTCCACGAACCCGCGTTTTTGGAGGGACGAATCGCGCTCGCCATGGCGCGCTCGATTGCAGAGCAGGCGATGCACGAAGGCAACGAGCTCAGAATGCAGAGCTACGATCGTGCCCAGTACACGGAGCTCTGGGTACACGAGGTCAAGACGCCACTTGCCGCCGCGCGGCTCCTCCTCGACAAGATGCACGGCGAGGATGCGAGCATACTCAAGCTTGAACTCGAACGCGTCGAGCATCTCGTCGAACAGGCGCTTTTCACCGCGCGCTCCGACACACTCGTAAACGATTACGTCATTCGCGAAATCGCGCTCGGTGATGCGGTGGGCGAAGCGTGTAAGGCGAACATGCGCTACCTCACGTCATGCGGCGTCACCATCGACATCCGCATCGATCCGCAGACCACGGTCGTGGCTGACAAGGCCTGGCTTGCGTTCATCCTCACCCAGCTCATCATCAACGCCGCAAAATACGATGCCGAAACCATCACCTTCGAAGCCTGCGAAAACGACGAGGAGGGGCCGCATGCCTGCACGATGCTCGAAGTGCGCGACGACGGTTGCGGCATCCCGGCCGCAGACGTGCCACGCGTCTTCGACCGCGGCTTCACGGGCGAGGTGGGTCGCGCGCACGGGTCGGCGACCGGCATGGGGCTCTTCCTCGTCGCCCGCATGTGCACGCAAATGGGACTTGGCATCATGCTCGCAAGCGAGGAGGGCGTGGGGACTCGCGTGCAGATCAGCTTTCCCCACGACCGTCGCCGCATGCACCTAATTCAGCAATAGACGCAGATGGCGTGCACGTCAGTCTCGCCAGTCGATTGCACCCTTACGAATTCGTAAGTCACGGGTAAGCCGCTTCGATGGCAACCGCAATCTTCGCGCATCACCATGGATGCTGCCCGATAATCCACACACGAAAGGTTAGTCCTATGAAGGCATCAAAGGTATTATCAACGGTGACGAAGGGCGTGGGAGCCGTCACGCTCGTTGCGGCGGCGATCGTCGCTGGCATGCTCGCCTACGCCTCCGTCAAGGTGCCGCGCACGGGAAGGAGCATCCATGTCTGAGGTCATCGCAACGCCACCTGCCAGCGTGACGGGATCGTCCCGCTCTGCATCCTCCCCCATCCTCTGCGTGCGCAATATCGAGAAGGTGTTCGGCGGCCGCCAGAACCTCATGTACGCGCTTGCCGGCGTGAGCTTCGACGTCGCGCGCGGCGAATTCGTCGCCATCATGGGGCCATCGGGCTCGGGCAAGACGACGCTGCTCAATTGCATATCCACCATCGACCGGCCCTCCGCGGGCCGCATACTCATCAACGGCAGCGACATCACCACCATGTCAAAGAACAAGCTCAGCGCCTTTCGCCGTGATGAGCTCGGTTTCATCTTCCAGGACTCCAACTTGCTTGATACCCTGACCGGCATGGAGAACATCGCGCTTGCCCTTACCATCAAGGGCGCGCGTCCCGCGAGCATCACCTCCCGCATCGAGGATATAGCGCGCACGCTCAATGTCACGGAATCGCTCAAGCAGTATCCCAGCCAGATGTCCGGTGGCCAAAAGCAGCGCGTCGCCGCGGCACGCGCCATCGTGGCCGACCCTTCCCTCATCCTTGCCGACGAGCCCACCGGCGCGCTCGACTCGCGCAACGCGACGATCATGCTCGAGACCCTCGAGATGCTCAACAAGTCCCTCAACGCGACCATACTCATGGTCACCCATGATGCGTATGCGGCATCATTCTCCGACCGCGTGCTCTTCCTGTCCGATGGTAAGCTCTTCAACGAGATCCGCCAGGGCTCGCTTTCGCGCGAGGAGTACTTCGCCCGCATCATGGAGGTCGTGACCTTCCTTGGCGGGGAGGCATACCATGCTGCTTAAACTCGCCGTGCGCAACATGCGGCGATCGTTGCGTGACTACGCGATATACTTCGTCACGCTCCTCATCGCCGTCACCGTGTTCTACGCGTTCAACTCCGTGGGCGACCAGCAGGTCATGCACGACATCGCGGCATCCAATAACGCAAACGTCATTGAGTTCACCGGCTACATGATGAACATCTTCTCCGTCATCGTCGCCCTCGTGCTGGGATTTCTGGTCATCTACGCGAACCAGCTGCTCATCACCCGACGCAAGCGGGAATTCGGCATCTACCTCGTGCTTGGCATGAGGCCAGGGCAGGTATCGCGCATCCTGCTGTACGAAACGGTCTTCATCGGCTTGGGATCGCTCGTTCTCGGCCTGGGCCTTGGCATTCTCATCTCGCAGCTGCTCTCGTTTGCCACCGCGGCGCTCTTTGGCGTCGCCATGCCGCAATACCAGTTCAGCTTCTCGCCGGGAGCTTGCATCGCGACGCTGGCCTGTTTCATCGCCATCTTCATCGTTGTCGCCATCTTCAACGTCATCACCGTGCGCCGCTGCAAGCTCATCGACCTCATCGGAGCCAAGGCCAAGCGACAGAAGATCGTCATCCGCAATCCCTGGGTATGCCTCGTGCTCTTCGCCATCTCGCTGGTTCTCATCGGCCTCGCCTACTGGCAGCTCGACATTAACGGCATGACGCTCATGTTCGATACCGAATTTCAGCGCGCGACCGTCCTCATGCTGGTGGGCTCGCTACTGTTCTTCTTCTCGCTTTCCGGCTTCGTCATCGCCGTGCTCACGCGCCTGCGCGGCGTCTACCTCAAGCGCCTGCGCCCCTTTACCACGCGCCAGGTCGCCTCGAAGTTCAATACCTCGTTCGTCTCCATCTGGGTGGTGTGCGTGCTGCTCTTCTTCGCCATCACCACCTTTGCCACTGGTCTGGGTCTCATAGACGCGTTTACCGGCGACATCGACGAGGCGAATCCCTATGACGCGAGCGTCATCGCATACGACGAGGAAGTCGTATACGAGAACGGCAAGGGCACCAAGAGACCCGTCGACGTCGATATCAGCCAGACGAACGCATATCTGCAGCAGCACGTCGCCAATTGGGACACGCTTGTCGCCGCCAGCGCGCAGCTCGACTTCTACGGGCTTCCCGACATGACCTATGGCAAGCTCATGGACGCCGTCAACACGTACCTTGCGGACTCCATGAGCAACACTTCGACGCTAAACCAAAGCGTGCAGGTCGTCGGCCTCACGCAGTTCAACGACATGCTCGCCCTAAGCGACAAGCAGCCTGTCACGCTGTCATCTGGCGAATACCTCGTCACCAACAGCATGTCGGCATCCGAGAAAATCGCCGATGCGGTCGTGGCGCAGCATATGCCGCTTCCCACGCCAGCCGGTGACCTCGCGCCAGCCAGTCATGTCGAAAAGGTCCAGCTCAACGACTTCGACATGCTCAGCAACGCCCTCACGATGGTGGTCCCCGATGACGTCATCACCACGTTGGCCCAGATGGAGACCCCCGATTCGGTGTACGTGAACATCATGTACGAGTCTCGCTCAAATGCTGAAGAAGCGTTCGTCGACGCCGTCGATGCCATCGATGCGCCGGGCGTGTCGACCGTCATCACGCGCGCGCAAATGGTGGGCCAGGCAAGCGGCTTGCGCGTCATGATCACCTACCTCGCGATCTACATCGGTCTCGTGCTACTCGTCGCAACCGCCGCCGTGCTCGCGATCCAGCTGCTCTCGCTCACCATCGACTCGCTCGACCGCTATCGCTTGCTCTCGAAACTCGGGTGCGACACGTCCATGCTCACCCGCTCGCTCTTCGAACAGGTCGTGATCTACTTCGTCGCACCGCTGGCCCTGGCCGTCTGCCACTCCGCATGTGCCATCGCCGTTCTCTCCGAATCGCTTTTCGCGGCGCTCGGACGGGACCTGTTCCCCTCCATCGTCATGGCGGCATGTCTCGTCGTCGCCATATACGGCGGCTACATGCTCATCACCTACCTGACCAGCAGGGCGAGCGTCAAGCAGGCAGTCTCGTAGCCAAAAAATGAGACAACGTCTCTGAGTAACTGTCTCATTTTCAACAACCAGGGGTAGAAGAAAAGGAAGCCGGCATCAACGCTGATGCCGGCTTCCCAGAAAGAGGGGAATAGGGGCCCGTTGGGTCACTCCCTGCGTTTGTACTCTATGACGTCTATCTCGACGTCGGACTTGGTGGGATCCGGAAGAATCGGCATCTCGTGATAGGCGACGAGCTCCTCGATCTCGGCCGGCGTGGCGCTCTTGAGCTCGGTCTCGAGCAGGTAGTCGACGGAAGCACGACGTGCCATGGCCTCACGATACTCCTTGGTGCCAACCCAGATCTCGTGAGTGTACGGATTGACGTGCATCTTCTTGGAACGATAGATGACGTATCCGAGAGCCAAGACGTTGGCCGTGAGCGCGATGATCGAGACGACGAGGTTGACGTCCGGATTGTTGACCGACTGCACGGCGAAGATGGAGTCGTTGGCGAACATGGGGACCATCTGCGCGAACATGCACCAGATGGCAAGCGTGAACGCGCGGTTCTGAATCCAACCGCCCTTGTTCCAGATGAGGCCCGCGATCGTCGGCGCGACGAGCAGCGCGATGCCGCAGTACCAGGAGTGGGTGGGCAGGCAGTTGTAGGTGTAGCAGAAGTTCCACAGGTCGTAGGCGATGATGAACACCCACGTCATGTCGGGCCACAGCATGTCCTGGCGCTTCTTGGAGATGTAGATGCCAAACCATCCGGTCATGCAGAAGATATTGAGCAGGCCGGCCACGCCGTTGAAGACGTTGAAGATGCCGCCGTTGAGCACGACGCCCTCGCTCGACACCCAGCTGCTGTCCCAGGCGCGAATCGCACTTTCGAAATCGGACACGACCGCGATCAGGATGTTGATGGCCACGATCACGAACGGGAACGCCTTGAACCAGTGCGAGCGGCCGATCTTGCCCCAGCTGTACTTGAGCATCATGAAGCCGATGCACCCGGCCGTGGCGGCGTACACCTTGGCGTAGTGGAACCATCCATTCATGTCGGTCACGGTGGGATTGTTGAGGCCCCACTCGAGACCCATGCTTGCAGCGACGGTCACAACGATGCAATAGATGGTCATGAAACCGCAGACGCCGAAGAAGAAGAATATTCCTCCGGCCTTCCAGCGGCGTGCCACCTCATTGAGCAGGATGAGCGCTATGAGCACCATGAAAAGTCCTGACCATTGAAAGGCGGCGTTTGGACCGTAAACGTCAAACAGCATTTCAGTCCTCCTTTACCTAGGTCTCCCTTTACAGACTTTTCGGCAACCATCCCGGCCAGGAAGTGTTTTCATCACGAACACATGATCGTCGAAGTCCACTTGCCAAGTATTTAGTACCGTTCACAGATTTCTCTTGACATCGTACAAAATACTACCGCTTGCTGTGAATTACAAGCCGTTCACCGGATTTTTATCTGGGCAGAGATTAAAGTGGGGCATGCGACCTGCCCATTTGTCCGCCGGCACGGGGCGAAAAGAAAGGGCCGCCGCGAGGCGACCCTTCCCGGCAACCCGTTATGACGTCCGCTCTATCCGGTGGTCCCCGCCACACCCGCATCGTCCGACGAAGC
>ENA-UOOC01002750-UOOC01002750.1-human-gut-metagenome-genome-assembly--contig:-C48old-NODE-2750-length-12761-cov-5.715331_pt1 | contig 12761 bp, 10 predicted proteins | sample MGYA00242469_ERZ724016 | MGnify/ENA metagenome assembly ERZ724016 | reverse complement strand
ATGGCCGCAACGATGCAGGCAAGCAGACAGCACGAGGCCATGTCCATGAACTTCCACTGCGGAATCAAGTACCAGCCGTCGGAAGACTGATAAAGCTCAATGAACCAGCGCTGCAGATCGCTCAACACGGCGCCATCGGGAACAACCGGAGCATCGTAGCCGCAGTCACCTGTGGGCTGGAACCAGGCCGGAGCCCACTTTTCAAGCGGCAGACCAAACGGGAAGTGCGGTTCCGTCGAGCAACCCTGCATGCCGAACATCGCCAACGGATCGTCGGAATGCACGGCGTCGTGAATGCCGATGAGTTTCCACGAGCACATGATCGTATAGATGAGACCGTAAAGCGAAACCACATAACCCACGATCTTTGCCCACAGCGCCTTTGGATTGATCATCGCGATGATGCAGCCCAAAGCCATCACTAAGTTGCCGTAACGAATGTAGACGCACTGCTCGCACGGCAACATGTGCATCCAATCCTGAAACACGTAGTGAGCCAGCAGCACCATGGCGATCATGGCAAACGCGATGATGCCCCATGGCCAGCGAGAATCCTGCCAGTCGGCAAGCGTATTGACAGGGTCTGTCTTCAGACCGCTAAAAAATTTTTTCATCGCAAAAATCCCCCGCCTGCCGCGCCCGAAAGAACGACTCGGACTTCAGCGCCGGCTCGGTGTAATAATCGAAAAAGAATCGGGAGAGACAACTGCACTTGCAGTTCGCGGTTGCCTCCCCCGTTAGGAGAGAAACAAGAAACTGTTCAGGTTTACTTCATTTCCTTGAGTTCTTTGACCAGATTGACCATGCCGTCAAAGTTGCGGATGCTCTTGGTCATGATCAGATACTTGCCGTTGACCACGTAAGCCGGAATACCCTGAATCTTGGCCACGTCGTAGGAGGTCTTCCATTCGGCGCACAGAGCTTTGACGGCTTCGTCGTTCTTGGCCTTGTTGAATTCATCAAGGCTAATGCCCGTGGCCTCCGTCATGGTCTTCAGGAACGCAGCTTCACCGGACGTCCAGCGTTCGCCCTTCTTGTGATAAGCCTGATAGATGGCGTCCTTGGCCTTCTTAAAGAGCGAATCCTTGGACTCGATCGACACGCCGGCGGCCTTATCCTTCAGCATGCACATCGCCAGAAATTCGCTTGCAACACGGCCGTACTTGCCCTTGGTTTCCAGGTGTACCGGATTGAAAGCCAAACCGGCTTCCTTTTCGATACGCGGCAAAACCTTCGGATCAACGCCCACGTCGTACTTGAAGCAGAACGGGCAGTCGTAACTGAAGATCTTGGTGAGCTTGCCTTCGGCGTTGACCATGGGCTTGTCAAGCTTCACGTAGTCGGTACCTTCGGTAGCGGCCATCGCAGTGGCTGCAATAACCGAAAGGCCAAGAGCAAACAGAGTCTTTTTGAACATTTTGAATTTCTCCTCGCTAACTTCAGCCGATGCCCAGTCAGAAAATCGTGCAGGCATTCGCGCTCAATTCTTAACGCTCAGTTTAGAAACAAGATGTCTGCAGAACAATCGAGATTTGCCAAAGGGCACCTGCGTGTTCGTGCAATGTCTAGTTGCAGAAATTAAAAAATCCTCCGGCTTCGGGTAAAAACGGTACACGTGAAAAACCGCTTTTACCCTAGCCGTTGCGTTTTCGACTTGCGACTTACAGCGAGAACGCCTTCTTAACGGAAATCGGAAGCGCCTGGTAGCCCATAGAGCCCACAATCACGATTTCAACGGACGGTTCCTTTTCGCCCCACTTGAATTCGTTGATCACAGGGGAAGCAATGCCGGCCTTTTCACCGGGCTTCAATTCGGACGGACGGCGACCCATGCCGGCCGTAGCCGAGTAGACCATGATGGAGTTCTTGTCGGCTTCGTAGCGGGTAAGCGAGGTCACAGGGCTGTACCAGGCAAAACCGCGTTCCTTGCCGTATTCCCAAACCTGTTCGGCCGTCATCTTCTTCTGGTCGATCTTGTAGACCACGGCGCGGCTGTACTTCATCTCAGGCAGTGCAGGCTGCTCCATGCCGCGTGCGTCGCCGTTATCGAACACCGTGATGTAGATGACGTTCTTGTCGGACTTTTCATCAATACGGAAGGCCGTGTGCTGTGTCCACGTGAAGTCGAAGTCGCCTTCGACCTGGCTGCCTTCAACCTTGAGCTTCTTACCGTTGGCATCAACCGGAGCAAGGAGCTTGTCAGCCCAGGGCTTCTTCCAGCCTTCGGGCGAAGCAAGAATCCACTTCACCTTCTTATCGCGGCCGATCTTGATGATGGCAGACTGATGGCGAGACGACAGAATAATCGAGTCGTCGGTCGGGTCATAGTCAACCGAATTGACGTGCGCCCAGTTGCGGCCCGGGCCCGTACCAACGATATCGCCGAAGTGATCGCTTGCGTCGAGCTTGGCCAATTCTTCGGCAGACAGCGTCTTGCCGGCCTGGCTGGCGTCAATGTTCAAGCACACCGCACCCTGATCAAGCACCTTCATCACATTGTCACGATACGGATCGAGGATTTCCCACAAACGCCATTCATCGACCACCTGACCGTTGCCGTCGACTTCGACAATCACGTCGCGAACGGTGCGAACTCGCTTGTTGTCGGCGCGGCGCAGATCGGCGCTCGCGGCACGGATAAATGTGTGGCCGTTTTGAGCGTTATCGAGCGAATGCGAGAAGTCGATGTAACCGACCGGCAGACGGCGGTTGTAAATTTCGCGACCCATCAGGTCGTACTTGACGTAGCGCTGACCGTAACCCCAGGTGATGTTGCCGTCTTCATCCTGTTGGAAGCCCATCATCACGCCTGAGCGATACATCTGTTCGACGTCATAGATCGGTTCGACGTGCATGTACCAGCGCACTTCACCCTTGGTGTCGATGATGGCATTCATCGGGTAGAAGTTCCATTCCATCGCGCCGCCCATCGGATTGTTCCAAACCATGCGCGTGGCCTTGGCGTACTGCTGCATCAGGTTGTTGACAAGGTACAGACGGTCGGAGAACTTCGGATCCATCTTCACGACCTTGGTCTCGAACATATTGTGCGAAAGCGTCGGGTTGCCGCTCACTTCGTGATAAACAGGAGCCGTGTAGATCGTGTAAGTTTCCGAAATTTTTTCGGTCTTGCCGTGGAACTTGCGCGTGTAGCTCACTTCCACCTTGTTGTTGTAGTCGGCATAAAGGCCAAAGACAGGGATACCCGCGTGAGTGAGTAACTGCTTGCGGCTCACCTTGTACTTAATTTCCTGCCCGTCCTTCTTAGGAACAATGCGTACGGTCGCTTCCGTGATTTCGTAACCGCCGTTTTTGATGATGGCGGTGAGCGGCGCAATTTTATAGGGATTGACAATGATTTCGCCGAGTTTACCTTGTGCGGCAAATGTCACACGCGGACCCGATGAACCGCCGGCTGCTGCAGCCGTCCCCGAGAAAGTACCCGCAACGAGAGCCGCAATGGTGCCCATAAACAAAGAACGACGACCGATGGTGACCGACATGATTTTCTCTCCAAACAAACAGTTCAAAAAACAAAAGCCCGCATGAGCTTTTGCCTCTTTATTCATCGTAAGCAAGGATTGTTTTTGCCGAAATGGCGATTTTCCTTTCCTTTTTCGACAAAAATGACATAAGCTTTTATCGGTAATCGAAAAGTCAAACCGCAGAGAAAATCTCTTTCTCCGTCAGTTCCCGCGTATGCTTTCCTTGCGATTCAACCACTTGCTGGTCGTCCTCAAAATTCACGATACAGGGTCGCTTTCCGAAACAGCTCGGCAGCTGAACCTGACGATTTCGGCCGTGAGCCGCTCGCTTCGTAAGTGTCAGGAAGAGTTCGGCGACGAGCTTTTCGTGCGTAACTACCAAGGCATGGCTCCCACCGAAAAGTGTCGTACGGTCGTGCCCATCATCCGCAAGCTATTGGCAAACTTCAACGATCTGACCGATACCAAAACGTTTGCGCCGGCTGACATCACTCGCACGCTTTCGATTGCCGCTGCCGACAATGCCGTCGTGATGATCTTGCGTCCCGTGCTGCGGGCGCTTTTGCGTGAAGCGCCGCAGATGAACTTCCGCCTGTTGCCTTTGTCGGAAAATGTCTTTCGCGAGCTTGCCGAAGGCAGTGTTGATCTGGCACTTTTCCCGACCTCGCTGGGCGAAACGCTTCCCGAACATTTCTACGGTCTCAAGCTTTTCGATATCCATCGCGTCTGCCTGCTCCGCAAGGAGCACCCACTTGCAACGAGCTACGCCCAAGGAAAAAAACTCACGCGAAAAGCGTTTCTCAAATACCCGAAAATTGCCGTCGAACTGCGTCAAAATGCTCGGGGCCCCGTATTTGACATCGATACGTCATCCACACACGATCAACGCAAAATCATTGAGGTACCGCATTTCCTGGGCGCTCCCTATTTTCTCGAGGACACCAACGCTACGCTCGTGCTGCCGCACACCACTGCGGAGTTTTTCGCCCGCATGTTACCTTCGCTCACCGTGATTCCAATTCCTGGCGAAAAACGCGTCTATTCCACCCGTCTCATCTGGCACGAGCGCAATCACGCTTCCTCAGAAATGCAGTGGATCCGCAGTGTCTTTGTCTCGACTCTGCGCAAAAACGCATCCGAAGAAAACCAAACTGCCCGCTCGGAGGACCTCTGAGCCATGACGGCGCTTTGGATTCTTTTTTCGTCGTTCTGCAGCGCATGCATTCTCGCAAGCATTCAATGCCTACGGGAAACACTAGCGTTCATTGATGTGGCCTTCGTACAGTTCTTGTTCGTATTGGCCGTCACCGTCGTCGTGATGCTCGTTCGCAAGGTTCCGTTCTCAACCCACGTCTGGCACCTGCACCTGTTGCGATCCCTAATCGGCGTAGGGGTCGTCATAACACAGATCATCACCGCCATGAACATGCCGGTGGCGGCCGCCCAGACGCTGCAGTACACCTCTCCGCTTTGTGTGGCTGGCTTCTCTGCGATCGCCTCTTTTCGCAATGGCGAACACATCGACTGGCGCATCTTGGCGTCCATTACGGCGGCTTTCATCGGCATCCTCGTGATGTTTCATCCTTCGGAGCGCTCTTTTCCGGCCGTCTACGTCCCGATCGGATTATTGTGCGGGTTGTTTACGGCTGCCGCCATTCTGATGCTCAAGAAACTGGGAAGCGTCAATGAACCGGTCCCCCGCACCGTTTTTTACTTTCATCTGCACGGTGCCGTCGTATTGGGAGTCTTGGAGTTGTTCTGCGGACAACTTACCGTCTCCCAATTGCAGCAAACGCCTCTGGCTTTGATGCTGATCTTTCTCACATGCGCACAATTTGCCCGGGCGTTGGGCTGGGGCAAAGGCAACACATTCCTCGGTGCCGTTTTCACGTTTTCCGGCGTGGTTTTTGCCGCCTTTATTGACAGCGCCTTTTTCGGCGTCACACCGAGTCTGCGTTCCCTTTTCGGCATGCTCATCATTGTTGTTGCAGCAGCCACCTGTCTTGGTCTGATTGCCAAAGCTGAAAAAAACGGTAAGCTCGTCCCTACACTTCGATCACAGCCTTCGGATTGAAGTTGAGTTCCTTTCCGGGGCGAACGGTGCCAAGCTGATTGGACACAATGCGGGTTCTGCCGTACTGAACATTTCCCGAAACATGAGAGTGTCCGTGAATCCAAAATGCCGGCTGATACGTGTCAATCAAATCACTGCAATCAGCGATGAAAGCCTCTCGAACGGGAGAGTCTATGTAGCGTGCGGGCGTAGCTTGAGGCACAGGGACGTAGTGCGAGACCACCACGGTTTTATTCGGATTGCATATCTGAAGCGTTCGATCCAAAAACGCCCTGCTTTCCGAATGCAAACGATTGACAATTTTCGTTGAAATTAATTTGCCATCAAAATATATCTGTCGATAATCGACGACTTTTTCTTCGATTTCCGTCTTTTTCTGAACGATTTCGGACCAAAGAGTCGTCAGCACCAACGACACGTCTTCCACCTGAACGCACACATTGTTGGCATAGGCAACATTCGGACGCACAAACAACTCAAGCGAACGCTGTCCGAGCAGGTTAGTTTTATCTGAGTAATAGTCGTGGTTACCTGGAACAATCCAGGTTTGACGAAAATGCTGCGCGCACCAGTCCCAGAAGGCGTCAGCTTTGTGCCAGTCGGTCAGAAAAGAAATGTCGCCGGCCAGCAGCAAATAGTCGGCTGCAGGCTCAAGCGCACCTGCGAGCACAAAGTCTCGATTAGCCGGTATCTCCAAATGCAAATCGGAAGCGTATTGCAGCCGCATGACAAAGCTCCGTTGTTTCAGTCCGAAACATAACCGAGAAGCAGACGCGTCGCAACTGTGCCGCGGTCTGTTGTTTTTGCTTACAGTAGAGGCCGTAAAGCCCCTGACTTCAGCCTGAGGATATAAGGCCGATCGTGCGCCGCACGATAAAAAGCGCATCGCTCGTGAAGTGAGCGTAGGAGCCGTCGTGCCTTTTGCACGAAACTCCAGCGCCAACAGCGAGAACCAACCTCTTGGAGTTGCGTAAGCAACTCCGAAGGAATCCTCTGATTGCAAGCAGGGGAGGACGTCAAAGCATCCGATCGCCGTTTCGGGCAATCCCTAACAAAAGAGCAAGTGCCGTACAGGTATGCTCAAAAGAGCCCCGAGCTCAAGTTCTTCTCAATCCGCCCATAGCGACTTGCAAAAGGACAGCACTATGATCGAATCCCGCCGCCTCTTTTTAGCCGCTTTCCTAACCGCCGCTCTCGGCCTCGGCACCGCACCGCTTTCCGCTCTTGCGGGCGACGACGATGACGATGACGATGATGACGATCGTCGCTTCGGTCCTCGTCGCCGCCGTCGAGATGATGATGATGACGATGACGACTGGGACGAACGGGATGATCGCGACGATGACGATCACGATGATGATGATGACGACGACCGGCGCCGTCGTTCCGGATCAAGAAGACGACATCGCGATGACGACGATGATGACGACTAAACCTCCTGCATTTCTCATTTGGTAGAGAGTCGCCCAATCGGTACGAAAAAACTTCCGGATCGTCAGAGACTTCTTTACATCGGCAAATGGGCCTTACGTATGCCGTAGCACACGAAGGCCCATTTACCGAGGAGAGAGAGTTTGCCGGCAGCCTGCTTCAGGCTGCCTGAGCGTGCGGTCGATTACGGCATCGTGAGGGTCACGACGCGGTTGTGATCCACCACTTCGAAGGTGTTGCCCTTCTTAACCAAACCGCGGATATCGGTCAGGTCGGACGGCAGCCCCCAAGCTTCAACAACAGCTTCCTTGGCGATGTCGATCACCACGAGTACGTTGTGGTTCTTGGAAACGGCGTAAAGCTTGCCGTCTTCGTACACCATACCCGTGACATACAGTTCACCGAGCGTACGCTTGGCCTTGAGGTCGGCAGCCGGTTCGAACTCAGCCGAGAGGGTCCAGTCAGCCATCATGGCCTTGGAAACCACAAACTTCGACTTGTTCTTGTTGTCGGGTACCGTGGCAAGGTAAACGTACTTGCCGTCGGTTGCAGACGAATGCACGTAGCTGAATTTGGCGCGTTCGGTGCCGATACGGGCGCGGCCGAGACCGCCGACGTGTTCAACCTTGTCGCCACCCACCATGAAGTTCGCCCAGCCCTTGACGTCGTCGGCGTTGGGGTTCCAGCGAGCGCGCAGCAGCGACTTGTTCGAACCCATCAGCACGAAGGCGTCTTCCTTAAACGGCGTGATGCTAACGATGTCGAGCACGTTGGCGCTGTACCACGGGTCCATCTGAGCATGCACGACAGGCTTGAGATTGCTGTCCAACTTCCAGAAGTCGTACTTGCTTGCCACGAAGTATTCGCCGCGGATCTGAGCCAGCGTGTTGACCGGCTGCTTGATGCCTTCGATGACACGGATCTCTTCGAGCTTGAGCATGCCGTTAATGGCAACGGGAGCGTCAGCAGCATCGTGCTTAAAGGTGATCCCCAGCTTCTTGTCGTTGGCTTTGTAGGCAAAGTCCGGATCCTTCACATCGCGCTTACCGAGGAAGCTGATGCCGTCCCACATACCGTGCCAGCTCGCATCCGACCAGATAACGTACTTCGGGTTGAAGGAGAAGCGAACCGGATCGCCCTGACCCCAGTTGGGCGGCAGACCGGTGGACCACAGCGCCTGGAAGGTGTTGGAGGCCAGAATGAAGGCCACGATGCTGAAGGCGATCTTGTTAAAGCGCGACAGCGGACGGAAAGGCTTGCCCTTCATTTCGGCGATGAGCGCATCAAAGCGCGGTGCCAGGAACACAGCCAGACCGAAGAGCATTACCACGCACCAGAACACGATCTCGGCCCACATCTGGGTGTGAATGCCGAAGACGTCAAGACCGAAGCCCTGACCCACGTCGCGCATAGCGTGATTGCCCAAGTGGCGGAACGACATGTACAGACCAAAGGCGGCCATGACGAGCAGCATGCCCAGGTACTTAGGCTTGAAGCCATAGCGAACCATCATCAGCGCAATAACGCCGATGTAGGCCATCTGCTGGCGCTGAGCCCAGCACAGCGTGCAAGGCGAGTCACCGAGCAGATAGCCCAGAATCAGGTTGGCGATACCGACGGGCAACAAAACGATGAGAAGACCGCCCCAGCAGACGATGTCATAGAATGTCTTGGCGCGGTTGAGATCGTTGGAATTGATCGGAGCGGAGTAATCAGTCATTTTCTTCATCCTCCCCGATTACAGATTGAGTACGCCGAGAATGCCGGTCGAAACGTGACCGACGTACATGAAAGCGACGACCGCCCAGCCGGCAACCGTCAGCCACCACGCCCATTTTTCCTTCTCGGGCTTGAAGATGATGAGCAACACCGCGATGGTGAGCATCAACAGTTCAACGAATTCCATTGAAAGGGACTCCTTATTTGCTTGATCAGCCCGATTTGCCCGAGGCTGACCATCCCCAATGCAAACCGACGCGTTCGGGCGATGGTAGGTAAAAACAGCGTTAAGTATCGGATAAGGGTTTTCACTTATAAAGAAAATGTACAGTTATGACTGACAATTCCGTGCTCACAAGAATGGTTCTCAATTCGCCACTCAATATCTTCGGCACTTCAATCGCCCCATAAACTCGAACTTGATGAAATTCGCGACTTTGTGTTTCTTGCTGCTTTCGGCCTTCCACGCATGGGCCGCGCCTTTGCCGTCGGCTACGGAAGATTCCGAGGAATGCGAACCGCCGGCCGCCGTTATACGCTCCCCCGAAAGCGTCATTCGCGTGGGATACACCCCGTTCGGCCTGATGATTGATGAGCGGCTCATGCTCAATTCGCTCAAGTCCACGCTCACACCGGAAAAACTTGGCCACCCGGTCACCTTTCGCCAGTACGCGGCACACGACTTGGCCAAAGCTGTCCGGGCTGGAGAAGTTGACATCGTTTTTTCCGAGTCGCCCTTTTATCAAGCCTTGATTTCGGAGGGACTAAGAAGCGTCACAACCTTCGTGTGCGATGTACAGCCCGATCCCAATCGCAACGATGGAACCGCCGTCATTGTCCGAAGCGATTCGCTGGCAAAAACGTTTGAAGATCTCCGCGGAAAAAAGTTAACTGCCGTGTCCCGCGACACCTTCAGTGGGTATCTTTACGCCATTCGCGAACTAGTGCAACGCAAGCTCGGCGACCCCGATCGCTTCTTTTCAAAGCAAACCTTCGTCGCTGATCGCACGCAAAGCGATGTCAACGAACATGTCTTCAACGATGTCGTGAGCGGCAAATCCGATGTGGGCTTTCTTCCCCTTTGCGCACTTGAGGAAATGTCCCGACGAGATCCGTCGATTCTCTCGAAAGTTCGCGTCGTTGAGGAGCGTCTCACAGACACGGTCACCGACTGCCGTCACTCCACGCCTCTGTATCCGGCACTGACTCTTTCGGTCACGCCCCGCATCAGCGCCTCAATGAGCAAAGCCATCACGATGGATCTGCTGATGTTACCCAAGGGCGAAAGCGGCTTTATGTGGTCAGTAGCAAGCGACTTTCAGAACGCCGACAACCTTCTCAAAGATCTGCAGATCGGTCCTTACGAATATCTGCGCCAGACGGGATTCAAGCGCATATGGCAAGAATATCGGTCGGCCATCATCACTGCCGTCTTGTTGATTCTGGCGCTGATTGCTCACGGCGCACGCAGTCAGTGGCTCGTCAAAAAGCGCGAAACCGAACTCAAAGCCTCGATCGGATTACAGCTTGCTCAGCGAGAGAAAATGGAGCGTCTGCAGAAAGCGGGAGCCGTCGGGCAAATTTCCGGTCTCGTTGCACATGAACTTCGGCAACCGCTGTCCGCCATCAGCCTTTATGCCGAAGGTCTCGAAGAGATGGTGCGCAACGACGCCATCGGCAAAAAAGAAATGCTCGACATTTTGCACAGCATGACCACGGATGCAGCACGCGCAAGCGACATTGTTGAGCGCGTGCGTCAGTATGCCAAGCACAAGGCTGAGCTCAAGCCGATTTCCGTTCGTGAGGCTTTTGATAAGGCTGACGAAATGGTGACACATTTCGGCATCGGCAACGTTCCGACATACGTCAGCGCCTTTGAAGACGCCACCGTACTCGTGAATCCTCTGGATCTGCAGCTGGTGTTCGGCAACCTTATCAAAAACGCCAAAGAAGCCGCTGCGCAACAAACTGATGAATCCCCCCAACTGCTTGTCAAAGCTCAAGTGATGGAGGGCTTTATCTGTATCGAACTCGAAGACAACGGGCCACCCCTTTCCGATCGTGAACTAGCCGACCTCAACGAAGTGGTTACAAGCGCCAAACCCGACGGCCTGGGCTTGGGGCTTTCGATTTCGCGCAATATCGTCGAAGGCATCGGCGGAAATATCGTCTTTAAACGTCGTTTCCGGAACACCGGCTTACGGACGTGTGTGAAACTTCCCGTCTCAGCCGGAACAGTCAAACCTCTTGGAGACTAACTTTTATGCGACGCGTTTATGTTGTCGATGACGACGAGAGTCTGCGAAAAGCGCTCTCCTTTGTGTTAAAGGGATTGGATTGCGACCCCGTTCCATATCCGAGCGCCGAACATTTCCTGACTTACGTTCCTCACAACGAGCCCGGCATCGTGCTTCTGGATGTGCGCATGGGGCAAATGAGCGGACTCGAGTTGCAGCAGCGTCTGATTGACACCGGCATCGATTGGCCCGTTATCTTTCTTTCTGGTCACGGTGACCTTGAGATGGCGGTAGAAACAATGATGAAAGGGGCTGTTTGTTTTTTGCAAAAACCCGTACGTCGAGAAAAACTCAAGGAAGCTTTGGATCGCGCAACAGCTCTGTCCGAAACTAAAGCCAACCAGCGGCAAACCGCTTTCGACACACTTTCATCTCGAGAAAAACAGTTGGTCAAACTGGCCTCTCAAGGCGTTGCCATGCGAGCCGCTGCCGAGCGCCTCGGAATCGCGCAACGCACCGCCGAATTTCACAAGGCAAGCGCCATGCGAAAACTCGGCGTGCACACCGTAACAGAATTGGTCGAGGCTCTCAAAGGAGTAAAAGTCTGACAAAAATCGCTGTTAAGCGATGATCACATGTGATCTTGTCTGGAAAAGGTGATCAGTTTTTTCATTGAACGGCATAGATAGGAAACAACGGTCACCAATTGGTCAGAAAAGCATCATAAGCATGCAATACACGCTTCATAAACTGCCCTCCGAATGCGCCCGGCAGGGAGTTTTCCTACAAGCGCACCTCATTTCATATCGTTAACGGAAAAGTATTGACATGCATTCCAAATTTGCCCTCACAGCGATTGCTGCCGCAATGGTATTCGCAAGCAGTTTCGTCCAATCTGCCGAAATTTACCCAGTCGATAAAGCTCGCTTCATGACCAACGCTCGCTTCGACTTCAAAGTCGAGCTCGACACTGTTGTTGACCGCAACGACATTAAGATTGAAATCAACGGTGCCGACTACCGCAAGGTTTTAACGGGAGACGAAATCTTTGTCGGTGAAGAAATTGATGCCAAGGCCTCCGCCGTTTTGATGCGCGATGTCGAAATCAAGAAACCAGGCACCTACAAGGTGACCGTCTCGGGTAAGGGCGGCAGCAAGACTGTCGTTTGGAACACCTACGACACCCCTAAAAAACGTCAGGCAAAGAACGTGATTCTGCTGTTGGCCGATGGTCTGAGCGTTGGTCATCGCACGGCCGCACGAATCATGAGCAAAGGTGTGGTCAATGGCATGTACAACGCGCCGCTCGCCATGGACGACATGCCCAACATGGCTCTTCTCGGCACAAGTTCGGTCGATACAATCGCTGCCGACAGTGCCAATACAGCCTCGGCCTATATGACCGGCCACAAGTCTTCGGTCAACGCTCTCGGAGTCTATGTTGATCGCACCAAAGCCACACAGGACGATCCCCGACAGGAAACCATCGCTGAGCTTATTCGCCGCAAGACCAGCATGGCTGTCGGCGTCGTCAGCGACGCTGAACTCGAAGACGCTACTCCCGCTTCAGTCGTTTCACACACCCGCCGCAGAGCGGACAAAGCCGATATCGTGGGCATGTTCTACGACGTCAAGCCCGAAGTCATGCTCGGAGGCGGCTCTGCCTATTTCCTTCCAAAGTCCACTGCCGGCTCCAAGCGCAAAGACAATATCAACTACATTGATCTCTTTCAGAAGGCCGGCTATGAGCTCGTAACCGACCGTGATGCCATGCTTAAGGCTGCCGAGAAATCCGATCGCCTGCTCGGTCTTTTC
>ENA-UOOC01002746-UOOC01002746.1-human-gut-metagenome-genome-assembly--contig:-C48old-NODE-2746-length-12778-cov-4.450837_pt1 | contig 12778 bp, 8 predicted proteins | sample MGYA00242469_ERZ724016 | MGnify/ENA metagenome assembly ERZ724016 | reverse complement strand
CATTCGATACAAGGGACAAGGGACTTTTAACGCAGCCCCTTACATTAATATTATTTATTACGAACCAGAACCTTGTCGATCATACCGTAAGCCAAAGCTTCCTCTGCCGTCATCCAATAGTCACGGTCACTATCGTGTTCAACCTTTTCATAAGGTTGACCTGAATGAGTTGATATGATTGTGTAGAGTTCCTTCTTTACTTTCAGGATTTCACGAGCCGTGATCTCAATATCCGAAGCCTGTCCCTGCGCACCGCCTAACGGCTGGTGAATCATCACGCGGGAATGAGGCAAGGCCATACGCTTGCCTTTCGTTCCGGCGACCAGCAATACCGCAGCAAAAGAAGCTGCCATACCCGTACAGATAGTCGACACGTCACTACTGATAAACTGCATCGTGTCATAAATGCCATATCCTGCATAAACAGAGCCACCCGGAGAATTGATATAACTGTGCCTGGATTACATTTGCCGTATAATCGTCAACCTGTGTACCTAAAAAAATGATACGGTCCATCATCAACCGTGAAAAAACGTCCATCTGAGCAACGTTCAATTGACGCTCTTCGATAATCGTCGGAGATATGTAACTGCTGGTTATATTCATATAACTGTCCAGCGCATTACTGTTCATCCCTAAATGCTTCGTTGCATACTTTCTGAAATCTTCCATAATCTATAGTCTTATTGTGTTACCGAAAAGTCATAAAAAAAGGGATTCCTCTCTTACTTATCGGAATAACAAAGTTATAAATAAATTTCTGAAAGAAACAACTTATTTGCTGTCCGGTAAGATATTTTTTCGAGAGAAAGCCCTTTTTATAGGAAAAAGCTGCTGCTGCCGCTTTTTCAGGTAGTCTTATTCTTCAAAAAGTTTGTTGAATTCGTCGGCTGTCACCTCCTTGATATCCAGTTCGACTTGTTCTTTCAACCAGCCTGCCAGTTTCTCTTCAACCGCACGGTCAATGATATTCTGCAGCGTCTGCTTGTTTTTCAAAATGTCTTTAGCATAGTTAGCCAATACGTCTTCCGGTACGGAAAGCATTCCATACTGGGCGAACTGGGCTTTAGCTACACGTTTAGCGAAGCCTTCGATATCAGCATCTTCAACTTTCAATCCGTTTTCCTTCACCAGATTTTCTTTGATCAGCTGATATTTCAAGTCTTCTATGATCCGAGGATATTCTTCGTCGATCTTTTCTTTCGTGTTCTTTTCATTGGCAACCAGCAACCAACGCTTTAACAAGTCTTCGGCAAACGAAAGTTCACCGGCTTTCTGAACCAGCAGGTCACGGGCGTCGACCAAGAACTTGAAGTCGCTCTGCGGAGTGAACTGTTCAGCCAAAGCTTCGCGGATCTTGTTCTTGAATTCTTCTTCGCTGGTAACAACGCCTTCACCGAAGACTTTGTCGAACAATTCCTGGTTCAGCTCAGCATTCTTATGACGAGTCACCTCCGTGATTTCAAAGCTAAAATCGCCTGTGATACCACTGACGGCTTCCTTATTCACTTTCAAGAAAGAAGCGATTTCTGCTTCTGCACCTTCGTAGGCCTTATTCGGATTGAATACGATCACAGAGTTCTTCTTTGCACCGATGAATTTAGCTTTTTCAGCTTCATCCTTTATGTACATCGGCATCAAAACAGCCTCTTCAACAACGATACCGCCTTCTTTCGGAGAACCGTTTTCCAGTTCGGCAACCGTACCTTTCACCAAGTCTTTTTCTTCTACATCCTCAACCTGGTCGTACGTTCCGAAATTAGCCTGGTAAGCCTCGACTTGTTTGCCGATCATTTCGTCGTCGATATTCACCTGGTAATAAGGAACCTTGTCATTTTTGGACAATTCGATCTTGATTTCCGGAGCCAGCGCTACATCAAAACAAAATTCGAAGTCTTCCTGAGTATCGAAGTTGATTTCTTTCTGTTCAGTTTCGTTAGGCAGCGGTTCGCCCAAAATGTTCAGTTTGTTTTCACGGATATAGTTGTACAGGTTTTCAGAAACCAATTTGTTGATTTCTTCGACCAACACATGCTTGCCATACATTTTCTTTACCATACCCATTGGGACCATCCCTTTACGGAAACCCGGCATCTCTGCTTTCTGACGGAAGCTGCGAAGGCTCTTTTCAACCTTGTCTGCATAGTCAGCTTTCACTATTTCCAATTTCACAATGCCTTTTGTAGCATCAATGTTTTTAAGCGAAACGTTCATTCTGAATGATTTATTTAATTAATAGTCTTGTTCGAATTTTAGGGTGCAAAATTAGACTTAATCTTTTAATCTCGCAAATTGTTTGCTTAAATTGTTATAACCGAGATGAATTTAGGAGCAATATTATTTTTTTCAGGCTAAATTGTTGTTTATCTAAAATAAATATATTCCTTTGCGATGTGAAAGGGCATTAACCTTGAACGTACCTAACATTGTTTTTTATTTCTTCATTTACTCGTTACTTGTCGAATATCTCTCACTGTTACGAAATTCCGGTTTACTACTTTCATTAAGTAACAATTTTATTTTTTAATTTCTATTTTTATGAACATCTATGTTGGAAACCTGAACTATCGTGTTCGGGAAGATGATTTGAAACAAGTAATGGAAGAATACGGTACGGTTGAATCCGTAAAGATCATCAAAGACCGTGAAACAGGCAAATCAAAAGGTTTTGGTTTCGTTGAAATGCCGGACGATGAAGCTGCGAAAAAAGCAATCGCCGAGTTGAACGAAGCTGAATATGAAGGCCGCCAGATAGTAATAAAAGAGGCTCGTCCTAAATAATTACTTTTCCGGGAAAAAATAAGAAACTTCTGCTTATCTTTGAGCAGAAGTTTTTTTATGCTCAAAAATATGTTCTTAAAAGGTATATATGCCGGTAAACCGGCCATCTTCCAATTGACCGTCCTGCTTCTCCTGATTCTGGCAGGCGCAATTTTCTCATCGCTGATTGCAATGGGATTATTCTATATGATCTATGGTCTGCACGCCGATATTACGCAGTATTCGGACATGATGCGCCTGTTGCAACTTATTTCAGCCCTCGGCACATTCCTCTTTCCTGCATTGGCACTTGCGTGGCTGTGCAGCTACAATCCGAAAGAATATCTGTCGATCGGGAAAATGCCTAAAGGACACATATTGCTTCTCACATTTCTCAGCATATTTTTGATCACTCCTTCCATCAGCCTGACCGGAATACTGAATAAGCAGATGGAACTGCCATCTTTTATGGAACCCATAGAAAACTGGATGCGGTTACAAGAGGAAACGGCCGAACAACTGACTCTGAAATTGTTGGCCGGAAGAGGGATCATAACTTTGTTTTTTAACCTGATCGTTATCGCGGTAGCTGCCGGCATTACGGAAGAATTCATTTTCAGGGGCGCTTTGCAACGGATAATCGAAAAATGGACGTACAATCATCATATCATCATCTGGAGTGCAGCCATCATTTTCAGTACCTTCCACATGCAGTTTTTCGGCTTCCTTCCACGTATGCTGTTAGGAGCTTATTTCGGATATTTACTTTATTGGACCCGGAACATCTGGATACCGGTATTTGCCCACTTCGTTAACAATGCAATTGCTGTCATCAGCATGTCGGATGCCAAATTAAAAGACAACGAATTCATTACCGGAGATATTTCCACACAGAATTTGTTGCCCTACACAATCGTGGCGATCGTTGCGCTATTTTTCTTTGTTCGCTGCTGTCAGAAATTGAAAATTATCAGATCGTCTAATCTTAATTCTTAAAAGTCTTTTTTGCGGAGAACAAAATCCTTACCCAGATATTTTTCACGCACAATTTCATTTTCGGCCAACTGCTCGGCAGTTCCCTGAAAAAGCACTTTCCCTTCGAACAGCAGATAGGCACGGTCACAGATACTCAAAGTCTCATATACGTTATGATCTGTGATCAGAATCCCGATATTCTTATGTTTCAGCTTTGCGACAATGCTCTGGATATCTTGTACGGCAATCGGGTCTACCCCGGCAAACGGTTCGTCAAGCATGATAAATTTCGGATCGATCGCCAGACAGCGAGCGATCTCCGCACGCCGGCGTTCACCTCCGGACAACTGGTCGCCCAAATTCTTCCGCACTTTATTCAGACCAAATTCGGCAATCAGACTCTCCAATTTTTCTTTCTGGTATTCGGGTGTTGTCTCTGTCATTTCCAATACGGAACGAATGTTATCCTCCACCGTCATTTTACGGAAAATAGACGCCTCCTGAGCTAAGTAGCCAATACCATTACGAGCGCGTTTATACACCGGAAACTTCGTGATCTCCATATCGTTCAAGAATATCTTTCCTTCATTGGGAGTCACCAACCCTACCGTCATATAGAAAGTAGTCGTTTTCCCAGCTCCATTAGGGCCAAGCAATCCCACGATCTCTCCCTGCTTCACATTGATCGAAACATGATTTACAACGGTACGTGTCTTATATTTTTTAACGAGATCCTCCGTACGGAGCACCATTTGTTGTTCGTCTGCCATATCCAAAATCTTTGCCACAAAGAAACGGAATTAATTCCTTCTATACAAATCGTTCACTACGCTTTTATTGACTTACAGCCCAGTTTAGATTAAATGCAAACCAGAAGTATCAAGCCTGAAATGAACAGTTGTTCCCAGAATTGCGTTATATTTGCAGACTGTAATTGAATAGAAACATAAAATAATGAATAAAGCATTACATCAAGTAGGTGAATATGTCATGTTGATGGGGAAATGCATCTCCGTACCCAACCGGTGGAGCATGTTCTTTAAGCAGTTGATAAAGGAAATATATAAGTTAGGAGTCGATTCCCTTTGGATCGTTGTCATCATTTCCATTTTTATCGGTACGGTTATTGCCATCCAGATTTCACTGAATATCAGTTCGCCGCTCATTCCTAAATTTACGATAGGATATACAACGCGTGAAATTATCCTGTTGGAATTTTCTTCTTCCATCATGTCACTGATCCTGGCGGGCAAAGTTGGTAGTAACATAGCCTCCGAGATCGGAACCATGCGTGTGACGGAGCAGATCGACGCAATGGAAATCATGGGAGTTAACTCCGCCAACTTCCTGATCCTGCCAAAGATGGTCGGTATGATGACTTTCATTCCGGTATTAGTTATCTTCAGCATGTTCACTGGCATTTTAGGAGGTATCGCAGCCAGCCATTCCACAGGAACAGGTATGACACCCGCTTCTTTCGAATATGGTTTGCAATTCTATTTCAATGAGTTCTACATCTGGTACTCCATCATTAAATCCGTTGTGTATGCATTTATTATTTCATCCATAGCCGCCTACTTCGGTTACAATGTAAAAGGCGGTGCACTGGAAGTAGGTAAAGCCAGTACGAACGCGGTCGTTATGAGCAGTATCATGATTCTGCTGGCCGACGTGATCTTAACCAACTTAATGCTGACATAAAAATGGTAGAAGTAAAACATATCACCAAGTCCTTTGAAGGACGAGTTGTCCTGAATGACATCAGTGCTGTATTCGAAACGGGAAAAACAAACCTGATTATCGGGCGAAGCGGTTCCGGCAAAACGGTACTTATTAAAAATATTATCGGACTGATGCGCCCAGACTCCGGAGAAATCCTGTACGACGGACGTGATCTGACCTCGATGGGCAAGCATGAACTGAACATGCTGAGACGTGAAATGGGTATGTTGTTTCAAGGATCGGCCTTATTCGACAGCATGACGGTGTTGGAAAATGTCATGTTCCCGCTGGACATGTTCTCAAACGACACTTACAAAGATCGTTTGAAGCGTGCCCAGTTCTGTCTGGACCGTGTGAACCTGTCGGAAGCCGGCCACCTCTATCCTTCTGAGATCAGCGGCGGTATGATGAAGCGTGCTGCCATTGCCCGCGCGATCGCCCTGAACCCTAAATATCTGTTCTGTGACGAACCGAACTCCGGCCTGGACCCCAAAACTTCGCTGATTATCGACGACCTGATCCACGATATCACCGCTGAATACAAAATGACGACTATCATCAACACACATGACATGAATTCCGTCATGAATATCGGTGAAAACATTATCTTCATCAAAGAAGGCGTAAAAGAATGGCAGGGGAACAGCAAAGAGGTCATTACTTCCAAGAACAAAGCATTGAACGATTTTATCTTCGCTTCAGACTTGTTCCGCAAGGTTAAAGAAGTCGAGGAAGAAGAGTTAAAAGAAGAAGAACTGAAAGCAAAGTAAAAAATTATCCGATGCCCATCGGATGAAAAAACGATGGGCATCGGATCGGAAAGAGATGGGCATCGGATTATTTACTGATGCCTATTTTTTTATCTATACCCTTAAAGGGCCGGTTTCAAGCCCTCCCATTTCACATTCCACTGTCCGTTTTTAGGGAATCCGGAATTTCCTTCCGTACAACCGTCCCAACCGGCACACATCATCGCGACAACGGTAAGCAAGCCACCATTTCCCGGCAGGTAAAGCGGAAGTCCTTCATTCTGGAAATTGTGTCCATTAGGCAGATAAGTATTTTTCTGTACACTCTTCAACAAAGCTTCCAACGCCCACTCCGGCTCATTCAAGCGGATGGCAGTCATGGCTATCAAAGGGAAATCCCATCCCCAAGTATCAGCCCAGTCCCAATTGTCCAGAACATGGCGCAACGTTTTACGCATAACTTCCTTATCCAAATAAGCCGATGCCGGAAGGAAACCGTAAGCGGCCAATTGAGTCGGATGTCCTCCGTCTTTCTCTAATACAGATTCAGCCTCGACATAAACGCCATTGACAACAGGCCAGGGAGCCATCTGATCTGCCATCCGATCCCAATCGGCATTCCGTTCCCGTCCCATCCTCTCTCTCCAATCATTCGCCTTTTTCAACCCCCAGCTCCAATATGCCAATTCGAAAGCAGGATTGATATTTTCACGGAAAGTTCCACTGTTTCCTTCACGGGCGGAGATGATCGGAGGTCCCAGAACATAGCATTTCCGGGAGGCATCCCAATGAGCATAATCGAACATAAACTCAGCCGTCGCATCTATCAGGTCACCAAACCGGTTCAATGTCTCTTGTGTCGGATTTTCCCGATAAAGCAATTCCGCATAAAAAATCGGATGCGGTTGCTGCCAGACCAATAAGGGACCGACACCGGAAGGGGCCTCCATACCGTCCGGACCAATCATCTTCGGCCAACGGACTCCTTTATATCCTTGTGTGGCAGCATACGCTTTTGCCACTTCAAAAATCTCATCGTACCAACCTAAGGTATTCGACAGGTAAGCGGGCCGATCCCACAAAGCAAAATGAACAGAATGCCACCAATGCATCTCCAGATGGAATTTGCCATACCAGCTATTGCAGGTCAAACCCGTCTCCTGAGGCGGATACTGTTGCCGGGACTGGATAGCGGTCAAATACTGCGACAGAACGATCCGGCGTTCCAATTCCTTCCAACGACGGTCTTTACTGCCCGACAGATCGACAGCACCACCGCTCATCCAGAAAGCTTCCCATGCTTGTCGGTTTGCCCGGACAGCAGAGACATAATCATCAGAAATATTCAACGTATTCTCATCTGTCGAAAAATCGACCAACAGCGTAAATTCATCTTTACCGGAAAGTAATTCCAAGAAATAATTATGACGGGATGTTTCTTTCAAAGCAGCCTTCACGGATGTCCGTATACGGCAATAATAGACAAAATCATCCGTCTGGTGTTTAATAATCCAATCGTTGTCACCACCTCGGACAATCCACGACCGATGGCTGTCTTCCATATCCCAGACAGCCGGTTCCTTGCCAAATGCAACACTGGGAAAAGGGAAACATATCCGTACTCCCAGCCTTTTTTCGGAAAAGAGAGGAGATTTCAAACGATAGGCCAACTCATCCTTATCCGGATGACAAAGTGTCGTGACTTCTACAGGAGAGCCGGACAGCTTAAAACGGCTTTCCAACGTTCCTTCCCAAACATTCAACTGCTGACAAGATTCACTCAGTTCTCTCTCCGAAAGCGTCTTTCCTTCCACCTTCTGCAAACCGATCAAAGCCAATCCCGTTTGATGGGGATTGGCACGAAGATATTCACGACCAGGAGAAGAACCGATCGGATAAGGGACTTTCTTACCGTAAGCATCCACATATTTGAAGACATCAGACAACTGATAGTTTTCCGTATTCGGAAAGCGATGCCAGCCCCATTCCGACATTGTCGATAAAGGAATCCCTTCCCTGTACAATTCCTGGAAGGTTTGCATCCCCGTTATGTCGGCTGTATAGCAGAAGCGTCCGTTCCCAACGGAAAGAGGGGATAATTTGTCAATATGCGTCTGTGTCACATTATGGCGCATGACAAGCGCTTTCCGGTCTATCTTGTTACTCCCTACCATTCCTGCACCATAGCAGGCAAACAGGAAAGTAATCATAATCAGTCTTTTTATATTCATATCCTGTTTTATTTTTGAAGATATCACATCATCGGTATCCTGCTCTCCTACTTCTGTTCCACCGCAACCTGTATCGTCACTGGCCCCAATAAACCGGAAGGTTCCAACGTAATCTCGGATACTGCGTTTCCTCTAAAGTCATTTCCCAAAACGATATTCGTTTGTGTATATTTAGTCGGGGACACCGCCATCTCATCACCTGCCACCCGGTTAAACCAGGAATTGGTCACTTCCACAACCACATCGTTTTCTCCTTCCTTCAAACCGTCTGTTATATCCACACGGAAAGGCTTTGTCCAAACAATTCCCTTGTCTTTCCCGTTAATACAGACAGAGGCAATCCCGACATCCTTTACATTTTCGAGTTGCAGGTAATACCGGTTTGCGGGATTCTTTTCAAAATTAACAGTAAATTTCTTATTATAGACTGCTGTTCCCGAAAAATATTTGATTCTCTTATCCGAATGCCTCGTCCAGTCTATTAATTCCGGGAAGACAACAGACGACGGACCTCCCCATTCCGGATCGAAATTGACAGTCCAGGCGCCATCCAACGTTTGCAAAATCTCATAATCAGGATCATTGCCGGCTTTCGCTCCTTGCTTGTTCCGATCAATCTTCTTATGGAACACCACGAACATAGAACCGTAAGGTTCCAGTGTTAAGGGGACGACCGTCTTTTCATCTTTCTGGGTGAAAGCCCCGGCCTCACGTATCTCTCCGGTAAGGGCATTCCATAACTCCGGCTGTAATCCCGATACGCGGAAACATGCGTCGATCTTTTGCCGTTCCGTTGTCTGGTTGCTGACAAAATAAACATGAGCATCATCGATCACATAATGGATGTAATCAAAATCCGTCTTACTATCGTTTCCTTCGACAGCGAAATCAACCGGTTGATTCCGGGAAAGAAGGTATTCCTTGGCAGTTATCCCCCAAGAGACAAACCCCTTGCCATATTGATTCTGTCCGGTTGTCCCGATTGTCGTTCCCCAAAGCAGGTCCACCAATTTTTTGAACTCAGCAGCACCTTTCTCTCCTCCGAACAGCGATACGGCTTTCTGTGGTTTCGGACCGAGAACAGAAGCACCTTCTTTTACCAACATTTCCAACTTCTTCAATACTGGTAACGACAAGATCCGGTGATCTGGTAAAACCAACACTTTATATTTCCTGCCACCCGGAACTACAATGTCGCCATCTTTGACACCTAATTTCATCAAAATGTTTTCATCCGTCACATCGTAATCAAAACCAAACATCGCACCGGGCATATCCGAATGTTTAAACGGATAGACATTCGGGACGTGATCGCCATAATAATAAAGGATATCGGCAACGAACGTTCCTTCCTGCGCCAACATCTGTACACGATGCATGTAATCGATGAAAGGAGCCGATTTACTCCACCAGGTAACACGCGGGTTCACATGTGTACCGGCAAAATATTCCTGTCCTGGTATTCCCTGCTCCGCAGGAGAACAAGTAAAGGTATGGAAATACACCCGGTTCAGACCGGCACATATTTCATGGTCGAATGCCGATTTCTGGTCATGCCACAGTTCATCGTTCCAATGCGGACCGATCGTCGTGAAAGATTCGGCTCCCACAATCTTCTTTCCATAAATATGGGCGGCGGAAGAGGCCTGCTTGATAAAGAAACGATCCTGCGGCCGCGGACGGTGCGGGGATGGCGACCAGAACTCGCTCATCACAATATCACTGAAGCCATAATTCTTCATACCGTCCAACGGTCCGGCATGAGGTCCTGCCGACTCCGGTTGGATCCCCATGTTATGCTGATGGGCATGTTCGGCAAAGCAGGCATAATGATTCGTGGCGACCAGATGTGCTATTGTCTTGCGGAAATCAGCCAGAAAAGCATTAGAAGTATCGATATTATCCACGACATGCCCGGCAATAAGAGGCAAATATAGTTTCAAATCGTATCCGCAATATGAACGAAACTCATCGGCAAAAGCATCCGTCCAGTTCATTCCTCCACACTCCCAACTGTCCGTCTCCATAAATTTTAATGTCGATCCCACATGCTTTTCACCTGCCGCCTGGAGGATCGGTTCAACGATCGTATTCCAATAATAATCAAATGCGTTCCGATCCATGTAATCCAGGACATTGCCTTGCCAATCCCTACTAGAGGTAGAAACTTCCGATCGAGTACAAGTATAACCAATACGCATAATATTCCAGTCGCCTTCAGGAGCGTCCCAACTGAGCAAGCCTTTTTCATCCATCTGCGTTGTAAGGTCAACTATCCGAGCTATATCAATAAGATATATCGTTTTATCCGTTTTCTTTTCTCTGCCACGCGTATTATTCTCCAATAAAAAACGGCAGTCGGGAGCAGAGCCTCCCAGTTCATGAAAACCTAACTTCAGATCCAGATTACTGACCGGTTCATTCGTTTTGTTTTCTTTATTCGATGGGAAAGCAAGAACGACAATATCCTTGTAAAACCCTTTATAAATATCAGGTTCAGCCAATTGCAGACGAAGCGTTTTTCCTCCTGTCACCTTTCGTTCGGAATAAGTCAGTTGCTTGGCTGCATACTGCGGAGTGACACACGGTCCCCCTAGGTTCCATCCACTCTGGATATTGAAACCGATCTCCAATCCTAAACGCTTGGCCTCATCCAATGCAAAAACAAAAAGCTCCGTCCATTCCTCACTTCCGAAAAGCGGTCCGGCAGGGATGTCCTTATTCCCCCGCTGATTATGTCCACCGGCATCAAAGATCATCGCTCCCTGGAAATTCCGGGATTTCATCGCTTCCAAATCTTTCGTGATAGCTTCTTTTGTCACGTTTCCATTCAACCACCACCACCAGCAATTGACACCATAGGTTCTATCCGGTTGCTGAAAATTGCTTTTCAGATAGTCATAGTCAATTTGGTATTTTCTATCCATAGGATCCTTATCCGACCCCGTACAACTAAAGAGAAAGCCAAGTAATATCGCTTCCCAACATATTGTTTTCCAACTCATCACTCACATCTATTATCTATCTTAATAATCAAACCCGCTAAAATTTTATTCATACTCCAATTCATAAAACGTTAGCGGGTCTTAGTAAAAATCACTATGCCAATCTATTAATTCCAGCCGGGATTTTGTTCCATTACGACATCCTTATTCGTATCGATAACAACTTGGGGAATCGGCCATAAATTGAATTTTTTTGTCAATGTCGTTCTCGGATCATCCCAGTAAGCGTATTTCTTAATCCTGTCTACCGCAACGGTTCCCCCCATACGCAAAAGGGTATTCCAACGACATTCTTCATACACCAGTTCACGGGCACGTTCATCCAGTATCAAGTCTACATTCACCTCCGAAGCCTGTACAAGATATTCGCACTGTGCACGCTTACGCAACAAATTAATATCATCCGCCGCACCTGCATTATCTCCAGAGCGCATCTTGGCTTCTGCACGCAATAGGATAGTTTCCGGTAAACGGATCAAATATTCATCACGGAACAGGTTGCTTCTGTTTTCCCCTGCATCCAGACCTCTGTACTTATCAGTCGAAATCTTACAGGAGATCGGAAAACATTGTGTCCAAGAACCGTCAACAGCATCTTTACCTTCTCCGTCTTTATAAATAACACTCCAAGGAACCGGTTTACCATAATAAGGAGAAGAAGGGACATTTCCTAACAAAGTACGTCTAAGAACTGCTTCCGAATTACGCAGGTCTATCCCCCATTTTCCTTCATAAACAAGGTCTCTCGTATATTTTGTCGGAGTTACTTGTACAATACCACGACCTCCGACATCTTCCATCGCCGAATTCAAATGAGCGGACATAGGATCTCTATAAACCGGACCAAAAGAACGGGAATACTGTAATTTTGATTCTCCATCCTCCGCTTTATAGGCATCATAGTCGATCTGGGCGACCCAAATAGCCTCTTTGTTACCCTCCTGATAGTTCTGGTTACCTTCTTGGAACAAATCCCAATAAAGATTTCCTTCTACCGGATAGCCAGCTGCAGAATAGAGGTGTTCCGGAGTCTGCATGCTTTCCTCTGTTGCATAATAATAAACCGGGTCTTCGTCTGCTCTGGAACCGAAACGTTCCGTCATCAAACTATAGACAGAGCCATCAATCACATCATTGCCATAAGCAATTGCTTTTTGATAGGCAGCTGGTGCCTCTCCACCTTTACCACCTTCTTCCAATGCTATACCCTTATCAATATACAACTGGCAAAGATTATGCTGAGCCGCACCTCTAACCAGACGTCCCATTGTTCCAGTAGTTTCCGGCAAATCATTCAAGATCGCTTCTAACTCGTCAATAGCATATTGATAATTTT
>ENA-UOOC01002734-UOOC01002734.1-human-gut-metagenome-genome-assembly--contig:-C48old-NODE-2734-length-12807-cov-5.035132_pt1 | contig 12807 bp, 6 predicted proteins | sample MGYA00242469_ERZ724016 | MGnify/ENA metagenome assembly ERZ724016 | reverse complement strand
GCATAAAAAAGATCCCGCAGGAAAGCCTACGGGATCAAAAGGGCATTAATTACTCGTTGATCTTGATAACAACGCCCGAGCCGACGGTACGGCCGCCTTCACGGATAGCGAAGCGGAGACCCTCTTCGATAGCGATGGGAGCGATAAGCTCGACAGACATGTCAATGTTGTCGCCGGGCATGCACATCTCTACGCCCTCGGGAAGGGAGATGATACCGGTAACGTCAGTAGTTCTGAAGTAGAACTGGGGACGATAGTTGTTGAAGAACGGGGTGTGACGGCCGCCCTCGTCCTTAGTAAGGACGTAAACCTGGCCGACAAACTTGGTGTGGGGATGAATGGTGCCGGGCTTAGCAAGAACCTGGCCGCGCTCGATCTCATTTCTCTGAACACCACGAAGAAGAGCGCCGATGTTGTCGCCGGCCTCAGCGTAATCGAGGGTCTTGCGGAACATCTCGATTCCGGTGCAGACGGTCTTGCCCTTCTCTTCCTTAAGACCAACGATCTCAAGCTCGTCGCCGGTTCTCAGCTGTCCACGCTCAACTCTGCCGGTGGCAACAGTACCACGGCCGGTGATGGTGAAGACATCCTCAACAGGCATAAGGAAAGGCAGGTCAGCCTTACGATCGGGAGTGGGGATATAAGTGTCAACAGCGTTCATGAGCTCCCAGATGCAAGCAAGCTCGGGGGCGTCAGGATCGTTGCCGTTGTACTCAAGAGCCTTAAGAGCAGAACCCTTGATGATCGGGGTGTCATCGCCGGGGAAGCCATACTCGTTAAGAGTATCGCGGATCTCCATCTCGACAAGCTCAAGGAGCTCAGGATCGTCGACCTGGTCAACCTTGTTCATGAAGACGATGATATAGGGCACGCCAACCTGGCGGGCAAGAAGAAGGTGCTCCTTGGTCTGAGCCATGGGGCCGTCGGTAGCAGCTATAACAAGGATAGCGCCGTCCATCTGAGCAGCACCGGTGATCATGTTCTTGATATAGTCAGCATGGCCGGGGCAGTCAACGTGAGCATAGTGACGGGTAGCAGTCTCATACTCAACGTGAGCGGTGTTGATTGTAATACCGCGCTCTCTCTCCTCGGGAGCCTTATCGATGTTAGCGTAATCAACAAACTCAGCCTCGCCCTTCATAGCGAGAGTCTTGGTGATAGCAGCGGTAAGAGTAGTCTTACCATGGTCAACGTGACCAATGGTACCAATGTTTACATGGGGCTTAGTTCTTTCGAATTTAGCTTTTGCCATTTGGAATTTCCTCCCTTTAATTGGTTAAATAATTGTCTCATGCATCAGCATAAAACTATTCTATCAATTTACACCTGAAAATTCAAGTGCTTTTTAAAAATTACTTGTCCTTGATGACAGTCTCAGCAATGGACTTCGGAACCTCGGCGTAGTGGCTGGGCTCCATGACATACTGACCGCGTCCCTGCGTCTTGGAACGAAGGGTGGTAGCGTAGCCGAACATGTTCGACAGCGGGATGAATGCATTGATCTGCACTGCGCCCGTACGCATCTCGGTGCCTTCGATCTGTCCGCGGCGGGAGTTGACATCGCCGATAACATCGCCCATATAGTCCTCGGGGACGATAATGGCGACCTTCATGATGGGCTCCATGAGCACGGGAGCTGCCTTCTTCATCGCATCCTTGAACGCCATAGAACCGGCGATCTTGAACGCCATTTCGGAGGAGTCGACCTCGTGATAAGATCCATCGTAAAGAGTGACCTTGACGTCAACAACATTGAAGCCTGCAAGAACGCCCGACTGCATTGCACCCTTGATACCGGCCTCTGCAGGTCCGATATATTCCTTCGGGATAGCGCCGCCGACGACCTCGTTGACGAACTCGTAACCCTTCTCGGGGTTGGGCTCGATGCGGATCTTGACGTGACCGTACTGTCCGCGGCCGCCCGACTGACGCGAATACTTGGTATCGCTCTCTGCGGGTTTGGTGATGGTCTCGCGGTATGCGACCTGGGGTTTACCGACATTGGCCTCGACCTTGAACTCACGAAGAAGTCTGTCAACGATTATCTCAAGGTGAAGCTCGCCCATGCCGGCGATGATGGTCTGACCCGTCTCTTCATCAGTGTAGCACTTGAAGGTCGGATCCTCTTCGGCGAGCTTTGCAAGCGCGATAGCCATCTTCTCCTGGCCTGCCTTGGTCTTGGGCTCGATAGCGACCCTGATAACGGGATCGGGGAACTCCATGGACTCAAGGATTATAGGAGCCTTGGCGTCGCAGAGCGTGTCGCCGGTAGTGGTGTTCTTAAGACCTATAGTAGCAGCGATATCTCCGGCGTAAACGCAGTCGATATCCTTTCTGTGGTTGGAGTGCATCTGCAGGATTCTTCCCAGACGCTCGTTGCAGTCCTTGGTAGCATTGTAAACAGTGCTGCCGGTGGTGACTGTGCCCGAATAAACTCTGAAGAAGCAGAGCTTACCGACGAAGGGATCGGTCGCAATCTTGAAAGCAAGAGCTGCGAACGGCTCGGAATCCGAAGAATGACGGAACTCCTCTTCACCGGTCTCGGGGTTCGTGCCCTTTATCGACGGGACATCCGTCGGAGCGGGCATGTAATCAACAATAGCGTCAAGCAGCTGCTGAACACCCTTGTTGCGGTAAGAAGTACCGCAGCATACGGGAACCATCTTATTGGCGATAGTAGACTTGCGGATGCAGGTCTTTATCTCATCAATGGTGAGCTCCTCGCCGCCGAGATACTTCTCGAGCAGCTCGTCATCCTGTTCGGCGACGTGCTCAACGAGCTCATCATGATACTTCCGTGCAAGTTCCTTCATGTTCTCGGGAATATCCTCAACTCTGACGTCGAGACCCTTGTCATCATAGTAGACATCAGCCTGCATCTGAACAAGGTCGATGATTCCCTTGAAGTCAGCTTCCGCGCCTATGGGGAGCTGAATCGGAACTGCGTTACACTTCAGGCGCTCCTTCATCATGTCTATAACATTATAGAAGTTAGCTCCCATAATGTCCATCTTGTTAACATAGACCATTCTCGGAACATGGTACTTGTCCGCCTGTCTCCAGACGGTTTCGGACTGGGGCTCAACGCCGCCCTTTGCGCAAAGAACGGTAACAGAACCGTCCAGAACACGCAGAGAACGCTCAACCTCAACGGTGAAGTCCACGTGGCCGGGAGTGTCGATGATGTTGATTCGGTGGTTCTTCCAGAAGCAGGTAGTCGCAGCGGAGGTAATGGTTATACCTCTCTCCTGCTCCTGCTCCATCCAGTCCATTGTCGCAGCACCATCATGCACTTCGCCGAGTTTGTGGGTCTTTCCTGTGTAGAACAGGATACGCTCCGTTGTGGTGGTTTTGCCTGCGTCAATATGCGCCATGATTCCGATATTCCTGGTCTTTTCCAGTGAAACCTCTCTCGGCATAAAAACCTCCGTATCTCGCCTTTGTGCGAATAGCAAAATATATAGGTGAAATTACCACCTGAAATGTGCAAATGCCTTATTGGCCTCTGCCATCTTGTGAGTATCCTCACGCTTCTTGAATGCCGAACCGGTCGAATTGACGGCATCCATGATCTCGTTAGCAAGTCTCTCCTTCATCGTTCTCTCGGAACGCTGACGGGAATAAAGGGTTATCCAGCGCAGACCGAGGGTCTGTCTTCTCTCCGGACGAACCTCCATGGGAACCTGATAGGTTGCACCGCCGACTCGACGAGCTTTGACTTCGAGAACGGGCATGACATTCTCCATAGCAGCCTCAAAAACCTCAAGCGGTTCCTTGCCGGTCTTCTCACGGATAATGTCGAAAGCCTCGTAAACGATTTTCTGAGCGACGCCCTTCTTACCGTCGATCATGACGTTGTTGATAAGGCGTGTTACGAGCTTTGAGTTGTAAAGCGGATCGGGCAAAACGTCACGTTTTGCTATCTTGCCTCTTCTTGGCACTTCGCTTCCCTCCTTCATAGTAATGATATCATAGGTACTCGAGTGACAAAACTCTCGTGGTGTCAATGGGAGGCATGTATTTCAATGCACTCTCGCATTGGAGTAATCACCTGCAAGAAGATTCTGTCTCTTAAGCTTTCCGCGTCATGCGGAATTACTTTTTGGCAGCCTTCGGACGCTTAGCACCGTACTTGGAACGGGCCTGCATTCTGCCGTTGACGCCCTGTGTATCGAGCGTTCCGCGGATGATGTGGTAACGCACACCGGGAAGGTCCTTAACACGGCCGCCGCGGATGAGAACAACCGAGTGCTCCTGAAGGTTATGACCGACACCCGGGATATAAGCCGAAACCTCGATGCCGTTGGAAAGACGAACTCTGGCGATCTTTCTAAGAGCCGAGTTGGGCTTCTTGGGGGTGGTGGTCTTAACCGCTGTGCAAACACCGCGCTTCTGCGGAGAAGCAGTGTCGGTCATGACATTTTTCTTGGAGTTGAGACCCTTCAAAAGCGCGGGGGCTTTGGGTTTCTTCTCAAGAGTTTCTCTTCCGTTTCTCACAAGCTGATTAAACGTTGGCAAGCAGTACATCTCCTTTCTAAGATTTATATATGAAATCCGCGCTTCGGGCATAATTATCCCAAAACACAAGACATCACAATTTAAAATTATACCGCTGAAGGTTCTGTTTGTCAACCTTTTCGGTTCGTCAAATGACAAAATATTCGGCGTTTATCGGGGCATTATATATGATTTTTGTCCAATAAACGCATCTCTTTATAGTCACCGCTGCCGGAGTCCACCGCAAAAGCGGCAGACTCCGGCTCGATGGTTGTTTATTATTCTGCTTCTTCCTGGTTTTCCGCCTCTTCGAGCTTCTCGGCAAGGTCGCTGAAGATGCCCGTAGTGGGAAGCACCTGAACATCGCTGTAGCACTTCATGCCGGTACCCGACGGCAGGAGCTTGCCTATGATGACATTCTCCTTGAGGCCGAGCAGCGGATCGCTCTTGCCCTTGATGGCGGCGTCGGTGAGGACTCTTGTCGTCTCCTGGAAGGATGCGGCTGAGAGGAAGGACTCGGTTGCAAGAGAAGCCTTTGTGATACCCATGAGCACGGGCATGCACTGAGCCTCTGCGAGCTCCTCGCCTGTCTCCTGAGCCTTGGCGGCGACGCGTGCGTTCTCCGCCTTGAACTCGAGCTTGTCAACAACAGCGCCGGGCAGGAAAGTCGTGTCGCCGGGATCGGTGATCTTGACTTTCTTCATCATCTGACGGACAATGACCTCGATGTGCTTATCGTTGACGTCAACACCCTGCATACGGTAGGTTCTCTGAACCTCGCGGATGAGGTAATCGTGAACAGCCTCGACGCCGAGAACTGCGAGAATATCGTGCGGGTTGAGAGCGCCTTCGGTGATGGTGTCGCCCTTGTTGATGTGATCGCCGGGCTCAACCTTGACGCGCATACCGTAGTGGATGGGATACGCCTTCTCCTCGAGGGTCTCGGGATCTGTGACGATGATGTTTCTGATCTTCTTGATCTCGCGCTCGGAAACCGTACCGGAGATCTCACTGATAAGAGCGAGGCTCTTGGGCTTTCTCGCTTCGAACAGCTCCTCGACTCTGGGAAGACCTTCCGTGATATCGGACTGGTCTTTCGCGCCGCCGGTGTGGAACGTTCTCATCGTCAGCTGTGTACCGGGCTCGCCTATCGACTGAGCCGCGATGATACCGACTGCTTCACCGACCGTAACAGGCTCGCCGGTTGCAAGGTTCGCGCCGTAGCACTTGATGCAGACGCCGTGCTCGGACTGGCAGGTAAGCAGCGAACGGATCTTTATCTTTGCAAGGCTGTCCTCGGGCTCTTCGCCCGCGGCGACCTTCTTATCGTGGTACTCATATACCTTGTCTGCGACGCGCTTTGCGTCATCCTCGCTCATCATCTTATCCTTGCTCATGATAAGCTCGCCCGTCTCCTCATCGACAAAGTCGTTGAGCAGATAGCGGCCGGTAAGACGCTCGGTGAGGCTGACTATACGGCGCTTTCCGTCGAAGATATCGTAGACATCCGAGCCCTCTGTGCAGCCGCAGTCCTCCTCGCGGATGATAACATCCTGCGAGACATCGACAAGACGTCTGGTAAGGTAACCCGAGTCCGCGGTACGAAGCGCGGTATCGGCAAGACCTTTACGCGCACCACGCGACGAGATGAAATATTCGAGTATATTAAGACCTTCACGGTAGTTGGCTCTGATGGGGATTTCAATCGTCTTACCTGCCGTATTCGCGATAAGTCCGCGCATACCTGCAAGCTGACGCAGCTGGCTGTCGTTGCCTCGCGCACCGGAGTCAAGCATCATGTTGATCGGGTTGTAGGGATCGAAGTTCGCCTTGAGTTCTGCGGCAACTCTCTTTGTGCAGTCTTCCCAGGTCTCAATGACCATGTTCGTGCGCTCCTCATCGGAGAGAAGACCGTTCTCATAGTTGTCCATGATCTCGGCGACGTCCTTCTCGGCGTCGGCAATGAGTTCGCCCTTACGCGGCGGTATGGTAGCGTCGCAGACAGCGACGGTGATACCGCTTCGGGTCGAGTACTTGTAGCCCTGAGCCTTGATCTTATCAAGCATATCGGCTGCTATCGAGGTGCCGTGAATCTTGATGCATCTATCGATAATTTCGCCGAGTTTCTTTTTATTGACGAGGAAATCGACCTCAAGCTTGAAGTCGTTCTCCGGATCGCTTCTGTCAACAAAGCCGAGATCCTGCGGGATAGGTCCGTTGAAGATAACGCGTCCCATGGTAGTGGAGACGAGCTTTCTGACGGGTTTGCCGTCTATCTCCTTGGTCATGCGGATCTTGATTCTCGCATGGAGTCCGATGGTGCCGTCGTCGTAAGCCATGGTGGCCTCATCGACATCTCTGAACACCTTGCCCTCGCCGGGCTCACCGGGCTTTTCAAGGGTGAGGTAATATGAGCCGAGGACCATGTCCTGCGTGGGAACGGTGACCGGGCGTCCGTCGGAGGGCTTCAAGAGGTTGTTGGCGGCGAGCATAAGGAAGCGCGCCTCAGCCTGAGCCTCCGCAGAAAGCGGAACGTGAACTGCCATCTGGTCGCCGTCGAAGTCGGCGTTGAATGCGGTACAAACGAGGGGATGGAGCTTGATAGCTCTGCCCTCGACAAGGATGGGCTCGAAAGCCTGGATACCGAGTCTGTGAAGCGTGGGAGCGCGGTTGAGGAGCACGGGGTGATCCTTGATAACCACTTCGAGAGCATCCCAGACAACGGGATTCTGGCGCTCGACCATCTTTCTTGCGGACTTGACGTTGTTCGCCTTGCCGGTCTGGACAAGTCTCTTCATAACGAAGGGCTTGAACAGCTCAAGAGCCATCTCGGTCGGCAGACCGCACTGATAGATCTTCAGCTCGGGACCGACGACGATAACCGAACGTCCGGAATAGTCAACACGCTTACCGAGCAGGTTCTGTCTGAAACGTCCCTGCTTACCTTTAAGCATATCGGAGAGCGACTTGAGTGCTCTGTTGTTCGGACCGGTTACGGGTCTGCCGCGGCGGCCGTTGTCGATAAGAGCATCGACAGCTTCCTGAAGCATACGCTTCTCGTTGCGGACTATTATCTCGGGTGCGCCGAGCTCAAGAAGCTTGCGCAGACGGTTGTTTCTGTTGATAACGCGGCGGTAAAGATCATTGAGGTCGCTTGTTGCAAAGCGTCCGCCCTCGAGCTGAACCATGGGACGAAGCTCCGGCGGGATAACCGGAAGCACGTCGAGGATCATCCACTCGGGTCTGTTGCCGCTCTGTCTGAACGCCTCGACAACCTCAAGGCGCTTGAGAGCCTTGGCCTTCTTCTGACCGCTTGCTTTCTCTATCTCCTCGCGCAGCTGCGCGGAGAGCTGGTCGAGGTCGATCTCGGCAAGAAGCTCCTTGATAGCCTCGGCGCCCATGCCTGCCCTGAAATCGTCCTCATACATCAGGCGGTACTCGTCGTAATCCTTCTCATCGAGAACCTGATACTTTTTAAGATCCGTTGTACCGGGATCGATAACGATATGCATCGCAAAGTAGAGAACTTTCTCAAGGTTGCGCGGCGATATATCGAGGATAAGACCCATTCTTGAGGGTATTCCCTTGAAATACCAGATGTGGGAGACTGGAGCCGCAAGCTCAATGTGACCCATTCTCTCGCGGCGAACCTTGGAGCGGGTTATCTCAACGCCGCAGCGTTCGCATATCTTGCCCTTGTAGCGGATTCTTTTATATTTGCCGCAGTGGCACTCCCAGTCCTTCTGGGGTCCGAATATCCTTTCGCAGAACAGTCCGTCCTTTTCGGGCTTGAGTGTGCGGTAATTGATGGTTTCGGGCTTCTTGACCTCGCCGTAAGACCAGCTTCTGATCTTATCGGGAGACGCAAGACCTATTTTTATGGATTCAAAGGTATTGTTTTCCATCCGTTGACTGCCCCTTTTTAAAATATATTTTTAAGGTGACTGTTCTCAGTCGTCGTAGTCGTCAAGCTCGCCTTCGCTGTCGGAGAAGATGTCGCCGTCATAGTAGTCATCTTCGCCCTCGGCATCGTCTGCGAAATCGGCGCTGTCATCGTCGTCCTCGCCGGAGCCGACATTGAAGATATCGCCCTCTTCGTTTTCCGTGCCGTAGCCGCCTGCAGTGCCGGCGTCGTTGACGGAGGAGAATGCCTTATCGTCTGAAGGTGCAAATCCGAGTTCCTCGTCGGTCTGCTTGAGGTCAATCTCCTCGCCGTCCGCGTCAAGGACGCTGACATCAAGGCAGAGGGACTGAAGCTCTTTGACGAGAACCTTGAACGACTCGGGAATGCCGGGCTTGGGAACGTTGTTGCCCTTGACTATTGCCTCGTAAGTCTTGACACGGCCGACAACATCGTCGGACTTGACTGTCAGTATCTCCTGGAGGGTGTAGGCAGCGCCGTAAGCCTCGAGAGCCCAGACTTCCATCTCACCGAAACGCTGGCCGCCGAACTGGGCTTTACCGCCGAGGGGCTGCTGCGTAACGAGCGAGTACGGGCCGGTGGAACGTGCGTGAATCTTATCGTCAACAAGGTGGAACAGCTTGAGGTAATACATGACGCCGACGGTGACGGGGTTATCGAACTGTCTGCCGGTACGTCCATCGTAGAGTATCGTCTTGCCGTCCTCTCTGAGTCCTGCCTGCTTGAGCGCTTCGCGGATATCATCCTCGTGCGCGCCATCGAAGACGGGAGTCTCGACCTTGTAGCCCAGATGCTTCGCGGCAAAGCCGAGATGCACCTCGAGCACCTGACCGATATTCATTCGGGAGGGAACGCCCAGGGGGTTGAGCACGATATCGAGCGGCGTGCCGTCCGGAAGGAAGGGCATATCCTCCTGAGAAAGTATTCTTGAAACAACACCCTTGTTACCGTGGCGGCCTGCCATCTTATCGCCGACGGAAAGCTTACGCTTCTGGGCGATATAGCAGCGGACGACCTTGTTTACGCCGGGTGCGAGCTCATCGCTGTTCTCGCGGGTGAACTCTTCGACCTTGACGACGATGCCGTATTCGCCGTGGGAGACCTTGAGGGAGGTATCTCTGACCTCTTTCGCCTTCTCGCCGAATATGGCGCGGAGCAGTCTCTCCTCTGCGGTCAGCTCGGTCTCGCCCTTGGGCGTTACCTTACCGACAAGGATGTCGCCGGAGTGAACTTCGGCGCCGACGCGGATTATGCCGCGCTCGTCAAGGTTGCTCAGAAGATCGTCGGAGACGTTCGGGATATCCCTTGTGATCTCCTCGGGTCCGAGCTTTGTATCTCTCGCTTCGATCTCGTGTTTCTCGATATGAATCGAGGTGTAGACATCGTTGCGAACCATCTTTTCGTTGATGAGAACCGCGTCCTCGTAGTTGTAGCCTTCCCAGGTCATGAAGCCGACAAGGGCGTTCTTGCCGAGGGATATCTCGCCGTGATCCGTTGCGGGACCGTCGGCTATGACGTCGCCCTTTTCAACGCGCTGGTTGAGGGTGACTATCGGGCGCTGGTTGACGCATGTGCCCTGGTTGGAACGCATGAACTTGATTATATCGTAATGGTCGAGAATGTTCTCGTCGCTGAGAATCTCAATCTGCTCGGCGTCGACCTTTGTGACGCGGCCGGAGTGCTTTGCAAGCACGACAACGCCGGAGTCGACAGCCGCTTTATATTCCATACCGGTGCCGACTATCGGGCTCTCGGTCTTGAGCAGCGGAACCGCCTGCTTCTGCATGTTCGATCCCATGAGGGCTCGGTTTGCGTCGTCGTTCTCGAGGAACGGAATCATCGAAGTTGCGACGGAGACGACCATCTTCGGGGAGACATCCATGTAGTCGACCTTCATGCGGTCGATCTCAAGGAAGCCGTCCCTGTGTCTTGCGTTGACTCTCTCGTGGACGAACATTCCGTTCTCGTCGAGCGGCTCGTTCGCCTGGGCGACAATGTAGTCGTCCTCGACATCGGCTGTCATATACTCAACTTCGTCGGTGACGCGACCGGTGGCCTTGTCGACCTTTCTGAACGGAGCCTCGATGAAGCCGTATTCATTTATGCGCGCGAAAGTTGCAAGGTAGGAGATAAGTCCGACGTTGGAACCTTCGGGAGTCTCGATGGGGCACATTCTGCCGTAATGCGAGTAGTGAACGTCTCGGACTTCGAATCCTGCACGGTCTCTTGAAAGACCGCCGGGGCCGAGGGCGGAAAGACGGCGCTTATGAGTCAGCTCTGCAAGGGGGTTGTTCTGATCCATGAACTGCGACAGCGGGGAGGAGCCGAAGAACTCCTTTATCGCCATCATGACAGGACGGATGTTGATAAGAGCCTGAGGAGTGATGTTCTCCTCCTTCTCCTGAGCCTGGAGGGTCATTCTCTCGCGGACAACTCTCTCCATTCTCGACAGACCGATTCTGAACTGATTCTGGAGCAGCTCGCCCACGCAGCGGATACGTCTGTTGCCGAGGTGGTCGATGTCGTCCGTGGTGCCTATCTTGTTCGCAAGGCAGTTGATATAGTTTATCGAAGAGAAGATATCGTCGATTATGATGTGGTTCGGGATAAGGTCGTCGTGGCGGAGTCTGAGCTGCTCGAGAAGAGCCTCTTTGTCGTCGCCGCACTCGTCGACTATCTCGGTGATTATCTGGAAGCGAACCTTTTCGTTGATGCCGGCTTCAAGAAGCTCTTCCTTGGTCACTCCCTCGGGCACATAGTCCATGGGATCGACCATGCCGTTGGAGATAATCTTGACCTTCTTGCCCTCGACATCGGCGACGGCGACCATAACGCCTGCGCGCTCGATCTCCTTAGCCTTCGCCTTGGTAACAACCTCGCCTGCCTCGGCAAGAATCTCGCCGGTCAGCGGAGCGATAACGGGCTCGGCAAGCTTGCAGCCTGCAAGGCGGGCGGCAATGGCGAGCTTCTTATTATATTTGTATCTGCCGACGCGCGAGATATCGTATCTGCGCGGATCGAAGAAGAGATTGTCGAGCAGCTGCTGGGCGGACTCAAGGGTCACGGGCTCGCCGGGACGCAGACGCTTGAAGACTTCCATGAGCGCTTCGCCCTGGTTCTTCGTCTCGTCTCTCTCGATGGTGGCTTCGATTCTCTCATCGTTGCCGAAGAACTCGCGGATCTCATCGTCCGTACCGAGTCCGAGTGCTCTGATGAAAGTGGTGATGAATATCTTTCTGTTCTTGTCTATTCTTACATAATAGACATCGTTTATGTCCGTCTCATACTCAAGCCATGCGCCGCGGTTGGGGTTGATTGTGCTTGAGAACAGCTCGATACCGGTCTTGTCGTGGGTCATATCGAAATATACGCCCGGCGAACGGACGAGCTGGGAGACGATGACTCTCTCTGCGCCGTTGATAACAAAGGTGCCGCTGTCGGTCATGATGGGGAACTCACCCATAAAAACCTCGGACTCCTTTATTGCACCCGTCTCCTTGTTGAGCAGACGCACAGTGACGCGCATGGGGGCTGCATAGGTAGCGTCGCGCTCCTTGCACTCCTGCACGGTGTGTTTAGTCTTCTCGTCAATGCGATAGTCTATAAAGGTCAGCACCCAGTTGCCGGTGTAGTCGGTGATTTCCGCTATGTCGCGGAACACCTCCTTGAGTCCGGTGTCGAGAAACCATTTGTACGAGTTCTTCTGAACCTCGATGAGATTGGGCATCTCCATGACTTCTTCGATCTTGCCGAAGCTCATGCGCGTGGTCGTTCCTTTTTTGACGGGCTTAACATTCAGCATAGGCCAATTCACTCCGTTCTTTTTTCATCCGTTTCGTGTTATCACCATCAATTGACAGAAGCAGATATCCCATTTTTCGGGGCTATACACTTTTGTCAATTGACGGCTCGCGCAAGCTCTTTTGAAGAGCGTTGAAATGCAATAATGAAGCGGTTTTCCGCGTTTCGGGAAAGCTGTAACAAGCCCTTAGCCGAAAAGGCCGGGCACACAACGCTCCATTATAATTGTGCAGTTTTACATTTTATACTATGAAGCCCGCTTTGTCAAGAGCAAGAGTGCCATTTTTCAGAGTAATTTCAAACTTTTTACAATATCCGTCACAATCCTGCTCTCTTAGCTCTTATCGGCGCGGAATTTCTGCAATTTTGACCGCCTGTCGGCTAAATATAAGGTATTATATAAGCAAAAGCAGGCGCATATTCAGCCGAAAATCCGCCGATAATATCCCGTGCCGGTTTTGACTTATGCCGGCGCGTGTGTTATAATACTCAAAATTTTCAATGCGTTTACGGAGGAAGAGCATGACCGGTATTGTTGAAGTCGGCGGCTGAATGCTCGGAGTTTTTTCCGCAGGCATATATGACCG
>ENA-UOOC01002730-UOOC01002730.1-human-gut-metagenome-genome-assembly--contig:-C48old-NODE-2730-length-12817-cov-8.758345_pt1 | contig 12817 bp, 10 predicted proteins | sample MGYA00242469_ERZ724016 | MGnify/ENA metagenome assembly ERZ724016 | reverse complement strand
ACCTGCTCATCGGTGAGCGCACCGCCGAGCAGATCAAGATCGAGATCGGTTCCGCCTACGTTCTGGACCCGGAGCTGACCATGGAGATCAAGGGCCGCAACCTGGTGGACGGCCTGCCCAAGAACATCGTGGTGCACTCTGAGGACGTGCGTGCCGCCCTGCTGGAGTGCCTGGAGAAGATCACCAGCGCCATCAAGGAGACGCTGGAGCGTACCCCGCCGGAACTGAGCGCCGATATCATCGACCGCGGCATCACCCTGACCGGCGGCGGCGCCCTGCTGCGCGGTCTGGATCAGCTGATCCAGAGCGAGACCGGCATTGACGTGCATGTTGCCGAGGACCCGCTGGACTGTGTGGCCAAGGGTGCCGGTGCAGTGCTGGATCATGTGGATGTGCTGCACGACGTGCTGGACACCGACGGCGGTCATATGTAATCAGCGGCCCGGAAGCGGGCTGCCGGATCTCTTGCGGAAAAGCTATTGACGTTGCACCTGCGCTGTTTTCCGCTGCAAACAGGACCCTTGCGCGGATGGCACGGCTGTCCGCGCTTTTTTTGTGAACGCGCAGGTTTGCTCCGAATGGGAGGATAGACCCCTTGAAAGATTTTTTTGACACCTGGAAATTCAAGATCCTGGTCATCGTGGCGGTGTTCCTGGTGGGCATCATGGCGTATGCCGGTGCCAACGGCCGCCTGACGGCAGCCCCGCAGGAGCTGCTGAGCGTGGTGCTCACCCCCCTCCAGAAGGTCACGTCGGCCCTCAGCGGCGGTGCGGCCTCGGTGTGGGAAAAATACACCAGCATCGACGATGTGATGGACCGGAACGAGCAGCTGGAAGCCGAAAATGCAGAGCTGCGCCAGCAGATGGTGGACTACGACCGCATCAAGGCCGAGAACGACGCCTACAAGGCACTGGCACGCATCCAGGACACAAATTCGGAGGCGAGCTATGTGTCGGCCTTTGTCATCGGCCGTGACCCGCTGGATGAATTTGGCGGTTTTACGCTGGATCAGGGCAGCACGGACGGCGTGGCGGTGAACGATGCCATCATCAGTGACCGGGGCTATCTGCTGGGCGTGGTGGTGGAAGTGGACGCCACCAGCTGCAAGGTGATGACCATCCTGCACCCCAGCTTCAACGCAGCGGGCGTGATCTCCCGCACGCGGGAAAACGGCATCATCACCGGCAGCGCCGACTATGCCGCCGACGGTCAGTGCGTGCTGACCAATCTGGATCGCGCCACCGAGGCCCGCAAGGGCGATCAGGTGATCACCACCGGTCTGGGCGGGGTGTTCCCGGCAAACCTGCTGGTGGGCACTGTGCAGGAAGTGGTGCCGGAGCAGAGCGGCAAGTCCTCCAGTGCGGTCATCCTGCCGGGTGCCGACCCGCGCACGGTCAAGCATGTGTTCATCATTACCGAATATTAAGGAGGCAGATGTATGGAATCTCGCCGCAAGCGCAGCCGCAGCCAGATCCTGAAGTGGTGCTGCTATGTGCTGGGCCTGTTTGTGTGTGCGGCGCTGCAGACCACGCCGGGGCTGTTCCAGCTGGGTCAGGCAAAGCCGCTGCTGCTGCTGCCGCTCTGTCTGGCCGTGTCGGTGTGTGAGGGCGAATTTGCCGGAGCACTGTTCGGCATGGTGTGCGGCCTGCTGTGGGATTACACCGCCGGGCGCACCGTGGGCATGCTGGCACTGGAAATGATGCTGCTCTGCTTTGCCGTGGGCGTGCTGGTGCAGCTGTACCTGCAGAGTGCTCCGGGCAACTTTGCGGTCATCTCGGCCGCAGCGGCTTTGCTGGTGCTCTCCTGCGACTGGCTGTTCTTTTACCGGATGCCCGGCTACAGCGGCTCGGCACAGCGCTACCTGTGGTTCGTGCTGCCCTCGGCGGCCCTTACCATTCCGGCGTCGCTGGTGGAGTTTGCCATCGTGCGGCACATTTACAACAAGTTCAAGATCGACAACGGCGTGGTCTGACCGCCGGAGGAACTACGGATGAACCAAAACGAACGCAAGACCGTCATGCGGCGCATGGTGCTGCTGATCGCTGTGGCGGCACTGGTCATGGGCCTGTACGCCCTGCGGCTGATCTTTCTGCAGCTGGTCAACGACGACGAGTACAAGTCCCAGGCCACCAACACGACGGACTATAACTTTACGGTCACCGCTGCCCGCGGCGACATCGTGGACAGCACCGGCAAGCGCATTGCCACCACGACCACCAGCTACAACGTGGTGCTCAACAAGCTGCAGATGGGTGACGAGGATCTGGACAGCCTGCTGCAGCGGTTGGTGGAGCTGTTTGAGAAAAACGGCGAAAGCTGGACCGATACCCTGCTCATCAGCCAGCCGGACGCGGCGGGCAACTATACCTTTACAGCCCGGGATGATAGCAGCAGCGACCAGCGGCAGCTGACCACGATGAAGGAGAACCTGGGCCTGCAGCAGTATGCCACCGCCAACGACGTGATGGAAATGCTGGTGGAGAAAAACAACCTGCAGGATCTGCCGCTGCGCTGGCAGCGCACCCTGGCCGGCATCCACTATGAGATGGAACTGCAGGCATTTTCCAACGTGAACAACTTTGTGATGGCGGAAAACGTCAGCGACGTGACCGTGGCCACCATCAAGGAGAACAGCCTGTCGCTGCCCGGCGTGGAAATCGTGCAGACCAGCACCCGCAGCTACGAGCAGGGCGATATCGTCCCGGCGGTGCTGGGCCGTGTGGGCAAAATCACCGCCGAAAAGTGGAAGGTGACCGACGAGAACGGCCAGGTGACCTACCCCCTGCGGGACAAGGGCTACAACATGAACGATGTGCTGGGCATCTCGGGCCTGGAGTCTGCCTATGAGGATGAACTGCGCGGCAAGGACGGTGTGGAGACCATCACCCGCAATTCCGACGGTGTGATCGTGAACACGCAGCTCACCACGGTGCCGGAGCCGGGCCACACGGTCCAGCTGACCGTCAACAGCGATTTCCAGCGGGCGGTGAATAAGGTTCTGGCCGACAACATCGACATGATCAACCGGGTGTACACCACCAGCAGCATGAAGGCTGCCGCCGGTGCAGCGGTGGTCATTGACGTAAAGGACGGCAGTGTGCTGGCAGCCTCCAACTACCCCAGCTACGACCAGAACCTTTACGCCACCCAGTACAGCGAGTACAGTGCCGACCCCGACCTGCCCCTGTTCAACCGCTGCCTCCAGGGCCTGTATACCCCGGGCTCCACCTTTAAACCGGCGGTGGCGGTGGCAGCCTTGGACAGCGGCCTCATCAACCAGTACTCCACGGTGTACTGCAACGGCGTATACAATTATTATAAGGACTACCACCCCAAGTGCACCCGTCACGGCCACAGCGGCAACATCGACGTGGTCACCGCCATCAAGTGGAGCTGCAACATCTTCTTCTACGATGTGGGCCGCCGCCTGACCAGCGATGTCTACGACGCCTACGCCTACAAGCTGGGCCTGGGCCAGCGCACCGGTGTGGAGGTAAACGAGGCGGTGGGACGTCTGACCAAAAAGACCGACAAAAACTACACCGCCTCCCTGGATGTCCAGGCCGCCATCGGCCAGGGCAACACGGTGGTCACCCCCATTCAGCTGGCCACTTATGCGGCTACGCTGGCCAACAACGGTGTGCGCTACCGCACCCACTTCGTCAAGGCCATCCTCGACACGAATACCGGCGAGGTGATCCATGAGACCCAGCCCGAAGTGATGGATGTGGTGGAGGACAACGGCACCACCTTTGCACTGGTGCGGCAGGGCATGAAACTGGTGCCCAGTACCATCACCGGCAAGATCTCCAGCTACCCGATCGCCATTGCCTGCAAGACCGGCACCCCCCAGCGCAGTGAGACCTACGCCCCCGGCAAGCACTACCTGAACGCGATGATGATCGCCTACCTGCCGGCCGACGACCCGGAGATCGCCATCGGCATCACGGTGGAGTACGGCGGCTACGGTGCCCGCACCGGTGATCTGGTGGTGGACATCGCCAATGCCTACTTTGCCATGAAGGATGGCACGCTGGAGGTGGATCCCTATGTGAACCCTGCTCTGAGCGCGGATCCTTCGGATGACACGACCGGCGCGGCCGATACCACGGACACTGCCGGTGCCGCACAGGATGAGACACAGCCGGAGCAGGGAAGTGCAGACTAACGTCGTTTTGCGGTGCACACTCTGAAAATTTAAGACAAAATTGAATATTCTGTATAAAAACTGGTTGTAAATGATTGGATTTTGTGATATCATTTTGTACAAAGGGAAATTTCCGCAAATGACACGACAGAGGAGAGATAACAGATGACGATTGCACTGATTGCGCATGACTCCAAAAAGGAGTTGATGGTTCAGTTTTGTACGGCGTACTGCCGCATCCTGAGCCAGCATAAGTTGGTGGCGACCGGCACAACCGGCAAGCTCATCGCCGAGGCGACGGGCCTGCAGGTGCAACGTTTTCTGGCCGGTGTGCAGGGCGGCGACCAGCAGATCGCGTCCCGCATTGCCTGCAATGAGATCGACCTGCTGTTGTTTTTCCGCGACCCCATCAATGCAAAGCCCAGCGAGCCCAACGAGATGACTCTGCTGCGCCTGTGCGATGTGCACAACATCCCCATGGCCACTAACATTGCCACTGCCGAGGTGCTGATCCACGGCCTGGAGCGCGGCGATCTGGACTGGCGCGACATCGTGCACCCCCAGAACGACTGAGGCACGAAACCTTTATCCACAAAAAAAGGCACCGCAGAAGCGGTGCCTTTTTTGCGTCCCGGAACGGGGAACTATGAAAAAAGTTGTCTTACAACTGGAGCTCCTGCGCCAGCTCAGCCAGATCTCCGGCGTCGAATTCGCCCAGAGGCAGCAGCAGACGGGCCAGCGTCTCCTGCGGCAGGGCGGCCAGTGCGGTGCTGTCATCGCGGGCAGCGTCCACCGGGGGCAGCACGGTGTGCACGCCGTCGGTGCCCACCTCCAGCCGGGCGCGGCTGCTGCTGCCGATGTACTGGATGCCCAGCTTGTCGGCGGCGGTGAGCAGGGCGGCGAACTGCGGCCAGGCCCCGGCGGCTCCCGGCTGCTGGGCCAACGCTTCGGCGTTCAGCAGGATGCACTCGATCCCCAGCGCCTCGGCGGCTTTTTTGGCTCTCTGTGCGGCTTCGGCCTGCTCCGGGGCAAGGCGCACCACGGCACCCACCACGGCAAACCCCTGCTGCTGCAGGATGCGCACCGCCACGGCTGCCTCGGTGCTGCCGTCCATCTGCATCAGGACCTTGTCCTGGCTCTCGTAGGTGTCAAACCCGCTGCCGGGCAAAAATGTGTCGTTCATGTTCCCTGCCTCCCGCCGTGTGCTTTGCTTTGGGCTACGGCCAGCTGGTCGCAGCGTTCGTTTTCCGGATGGCCTGCGTGCCCCTTGACCCAGACGTATGTGATGGTGTGTCTTGCTTCCTGCTCCAGCGCCTGCGCCCAGAGGTCCGGGTTCAGGGCAGGAGAGCCGTCCGATTTCTTCCAGCCGCGGCGCTTCCAACCTTTGGCCCAGCCCTTCTGCAGCCCGTTGATGACATATTGGCTGTCGGAGCAGTAGCGCACCTCGCAGGGCTCCTTGAGCTGGCGCAGGGCCTCGATGAAAGCAGTGAGCTCCATGCGGTTGTTGGTGGTGCTGGCGTCGCCGCCGCTCAATTCCTTTTCGTAAACTTTGCCGTTGAAACGGTAGCGCAGCACAGCGCCCCAGCCGCCCGGGCCGGGGTTGCCGCTGCAGGCACCGTCGGTGTATACTTCGACCTGCTTCATGCGGGTTCTCCTTTATAAAGTAGTATCTCTATTTAGCGCTATTTTGGCCGGGATGTCAAGGGGCAATGCATAAAGACGGCACCCTTTGCCAAACCTTGGAATTGACAAAACCGGTGCGAAATACTATACTAAGCGTAACAAAATGCGTATAGGGGCGCACCGAAGGCGTGCGCTCAGACGTTCCTGCAGAAAAGCCGCGGTCGCATCGAACAGATGGACTGTACGGGCTGAGGGATTCTTGTGGAACGACCAGCGGTGCCAAAAGCACGCTGACAGGACAATTCTATACGGTGCATCCAACGGAAGCCGATGCAAAGATCCGGTGCTTCCCCATGCAGCGCACGGCTGTCTCCCTTGTGGAGACGGTCCGCGCCGCCATTATTTTTGGAGGTCAAGAATGGCTCAGACGAAAGAAAAAGAAAACACGGTCCCGGCTGCCCGCGCAAAGCAGAACGCAGCCGCAGCCCCGGCAGCGGCCGGGGAAAAGCGCCCCCGCACCACCCGGCGGCCCTACTACAACCGCCGCCCCCGCCGCCCGCAGCAGCCCAAGGAGGCTGCAACGCCCATCCACATCTACCCGCTGGGCGGTCTGGGCGAAGTGGGCAAGAACATGACCGTGTATGAGTGCAACGGGGACATGATCATCGTGGACTGCGGTCTGGTGTTCCCGGACAGCGAGATGTACGGCGTGGACATGGTGATCCCGGACTTTACCTTTGTGGTGCAGAACAAGGACCACATCAAGGGCCTGCTCATCACCCACGGCCACGAGGACCACATCGGCAGCATCCCGTATCTGCTGCAGAAGTTCGACCTGCCCATCTACGGCACCCGCCTGACCTGCGGCCTGATCCGGAACAAGCTGGAGGAGTTCGGCCTGGCCGGCAAGACCAAGTTCGTGGAGATCACCCCCAAGCAGAAGATCAAGCTGGGCTGCTTCACCGTAGAGCCCATCCATGTGAACCACTCCATCCCGGATGCCGTGGCCTTTGCCATCGACAGCCCCGCCGGCACCATCATCCAGACCGGCGACTTCAAGATCGACTACACCCCGCTGGCCTGCGGTGTGACCGACCTGTCCACCCTGGCCGAGTATGGCCAGCGCGGTGTGCTGGCCTTGCTGAGCGACTCCACCAACGCGGAGCGCCCGGGCTTTACCGCTACTGAACAGAAGGTGGCCGCCGGTGTCCGCAACCTGTTTGCCCGCGCCCGCAACAAGCGTATCATCATTGCGACCTTTGCGTCCAACATCTACCGCGTGCAGCAGATCATTGATCTGGCCGTGGAGGATGGCCGCAAGGTGGCCTTCAGCGGCCGCAGCATGGTGAACAACACCGCCATGGCGCAGGAGCTGGGCTATATGCACATCCCGGAGGGCACCCTCATCAGCGTGGATGAGCTCAACCAGTACCCGCCGGAACAGGTGGTGCTCATCACCACCGGCAGCCAGGGCGAGCCCCTGAGCGCCCTTTCCCGCATGGCGTCCTGCAGCCACCGTCAGGTGCGCGTGGGCCCCGGCGATTTCATTATCATTTCTGCAAACCCCATCCCCGGCAACGAAAAGAGCGTGACCAAGATCGTGAACGGTCTGCTGCTGCTGGGTGCGGAGGTCATCTACGAGAGCATGTATGATGTGCACGTTTCCGGCCACGCCTGCCAGGAGGAGCAGAAACTGATGCTCACCCTGACCAAGCCCAAATATTTCCTGCCGGTGCACGGCGAGTACAAGCAGCTCAAGAAGCACGCCCTCACGGCGGCCAGTCTGGGCATCCCCACCAGCAACATCCTCATTGCTGAAAACGGCTCCAACGTCATCCTCAGCCAGGACGAGATGAAGCTGGGCGAGCCGGTGACCGCCGGTGCCGTCATGGTGGACGGTCTTGGTGTGGGCGACGTGGGCAACGTGGTCCTGCGGGACCGCAAGCACCTGTCCGAGGACGGCCTGGTGATCATCGTGGCCACCGTGGACAGCAAGACCGGCAAGGTGCTGGCCGGGCCGGACCTCGTGAGCCGCGGCTTCGTGTATGTGCGCGAGAACGAGAGCCTGATGGACGGTGCCCAGAGCATCGTGGAAAACGCACTGGAACGCTGCGTGGACGAGCATGTGCGCGACTGGAACAGCGTCAAGACCCGCGTGCGGGAGGCGTTGAGCAGCTATATTTACCGGCGCACCAAGCGCAGCCCCATGATCCTGCCCATCCTGATGGAGGTATGAGCAGGGCGCGCCGCCGGGCGGCACAGCATATGACCGGGAGGCAGAAAAGCAGATGAAACAGAAACCGAGATGGACCATGGAGATGCTGACCGCAGCGCTGGCGGTGCTTTGCGCCCTGCTCACGCTGGTCCTGCTGATCCAGCGGCCCAGCATCTGGCCGGTGCTGCTGGCACTGGTGGTGGCGTGGGGCATCTGCATGGCGGCGTTCCGCTACCAACTGCGCCGCTGGCTGTCCCGCTGGGTGCGCGGCGACAACTTTGAAAAATCCAAAACAAAATTCAGTCTGGAGCAGCTCTCACAGCCGACGGCTCTGCTGTCCGGCGAAACGGTGCTGTGGTACAACGAGCAGTTCCGTGCCCGTCTGCTGGGCGGGCAGGATATGCTGACCAGCCGGGTGCAGAAGGTACTGCCCGGGCTGGACCTGCAGCAGTGCCGCACCCAGCAGGGCCAGCTGCTGACGCTGGCGGACGGCTTCTGGAGCGTGCACAGCTCCACGGTGCCCGGCGGGGCCGAGTGCATGACCCTGCTGGTGCTGAACGAGGAGACCGCCCTGCGCAGGATCGAAGCGGAGTACAAGGCCAGCCGCCCGGGCTATCTGGTGTTTCTGGTGGACGGCTATGACGATGTGTTCGGCGACATGCTGGACAGTGAGCGCGCCCGCCTGCTGGAGGGCATCAACCGCATCCTGGAAGATATGATCGGCCGGGGCAGCGGTTTTCTGCGCCGGGTGGCCAGCGGCCGTTACATCGCCGTGGTGGAAGAGCGCCAGATGGAGCAGTTTGCCAAGCGCGGCTATGACGTGCTGGACAAGATCCGTGCGCTGGACCCCAGTGTGAACCTGTCACTGTCCATCGGCATCGGTCGTGGGGCCAAGACCCTGCGGGAAGCCCAGGACATGGCCGTGCAGGCACTGGACATGGCGCAGGGGCGCGGCGGTGATCAGGCCGCCGAGATGACGCCGGACGGCTTTACCTTTTACGGCGGCGTGAGCCATGGCGTAGAAAAGCGCAGCAAGGTGCGCAGCCGCATCGTGGCCGACCAGCTGGTCAAACTCATCAAGGAAGCGGACCATGTGGTCATCATGGGCCACCGCATGAGCGATCTGGACGCCATTGGTGCCGCCGAGGGCGTATTGCGCATCTGCAAGATCTGCGACGTCCCGGCGGTGATCGCCGTGAAGCGGGACGCCACGCTGGCGGGCAGCCTGATCGACGCGCTGTGCAGGGCGGGCCAGAAGGATGACTTCATCGATCCGAAGGACGCACTGCCCATCATCTCCAAGCGCACCCTGTGCGTGGTGGTGGATACATACCAGGTGGGCCTTGTGGAAAGCAAGGAGATCCTGGAAAAATGCGGCAAGGTGGCTGTCATCGACCACCACCGCAAGGGTGTGGGCTACATCCAGAACCCGGATCTGGTCTGCCATGAGCCCTATTCCTCCTCGGCCAGTGAGCTGGTCACCGAGCTTTTGCAGTATGTGGGCGACCGCGACGACAAGCCCAACCGGGTGGAAGCCGAGGGCCTGCTCTCCGGCATCCTGCTGGACACGCAGGACTTTACCCTGCACACCGGCGTGCGTACCTTTGAAGCCGCTGCGGCCCTGCGCCGTTACGGTGCCGAGACGGAGCGGGTACGTCAGCTGTTTGACGTGACCATGGTGGAATATGCGGCCAAGGCCGAACTGGTGGAGCGGGCACGGATGTACAGGAACTGCGCCATCTCGGTGGGCGGCGAGATCGCCCCGGAGGCCCGTGTGGCCATTGCGCAGGCCGCCAACGACCTGCTGCGCATCCAGGGCGTGGACGCCAGCTTTGTGGCGGTGCAGGTGGGCACCGGGGTGAACATCTCGGCCCGCAGCCTGGGTGCCGTGAACGTGCAGGTGATCATGGAAGCACTGGGCGGCGGCGGCCACCAGACCATGGCAGCGGCACAGCTCAAGCACATCACCCCGGAGGCGGCCCGTTCCCGCATCGAGACGGCCATTGACAACTACTGGGCATCCCAGAAAAAGAGCGGTGCCGAAGAAAAATGAGAGTGAGAGGTTCTTCCCATGAAACAGTATGATTACCTGATCGTCGGTGCGGGCCTGTATGGTGCCGTGTTTGCCCACGAGGCAAAGAAGGCCGGCAAGAAGTGCCTTGTCATCGACAAGCGCAGCCACATTGCGGGCAACATCTACACCGAGCCGGTGGAGGGCATCAATGTGCACCGCTACGGTGCCCACATCTTCCACACCAACAACAAGACCGTGTGGCAGTATGTGAACCAGTTTGCGGAGTTCAACCGCTACACCAACAGCCCGGTGGCCAACTACCATGGCGAGATCTACAATCTGCCCTTCAACATGAACACCTTCAACAAGATGTGGGGTGTGGTGACCCCCGCCGAGGCAAAGGCCAGGATCGAGCAGCAGAAGGCGGAGGCAGGCATCACCGACCCGCAGAATCTGGAAGAGCAGGCCATCAGTCTGGTGGGCACCGACATCTATGAAAAGCTCATCAAGGGCTACACCGGCAAGCAGTGGGGCCGCCCCTGCACTGAGCTGCCGGCCTTTATCATCAAGCGTCTGCCGGTGCGCTTTACCTACGACAACAACTATTTCAACGCCCTGTATCAGGGCATCCCCAACGGCGGCTACACCGCCATGGTGGAAAACATGCTGGAGGGCACCGAGGTGCGCCTGAATGTGGACTATCTGGCTGACCGTGAGGCGCTGAATGCGCTGGCCGACAAGGTGGTGTACACCGGTCCGGTGGATGCCTACTTTGGCTACCGTCTGGGGGCTTTGCAGTACCGCAGCGTCCGCTTTGAGACCGAGGTGCTGGACACTGACAACTATCAGGGCAACGCCGTGGTGAACTACACCGATGCCGAGACCCCCTACACCCGCATCATCGAGCACAAGCACTTCGAGTTCGGCACCCAGCCCAAAACGGTCATCAGCCGTGAATACAGCGCCGAGTGGAACAAGGGCGACGAGCCGTACTACCCAGTCAACGACGCCAAGAACGGTGCTCTGTACGCCGAATACAAGCAGCTGGCCGACGCCGAGCCGGGCGTGATCTTCGGCGGCCGTCTGGGCGAATACAAGTACTACGACATGGACAAGGTCATCGAGGCGGCACTCGATGTGGTGCAGAAGGAACTGGCGTAAAAGCCTGACCGTTTAGAATGGCCGCCGCGTGTGCTCTGGCCAGAAATAGCGGAAATAAATTGGATTTTTGCACTTCCGGAACGCCCGCAAGCGTTCCGGAAGTGCATTTTTCACAAGAGGGGCCGGAGAGAAAACATTCTGCACAACTTTTTGCAGGGAGAAGTTATCAACGGCAGCAGCTCCTTGCGTGAAAGGGTGTTTGGAGCAGCCCGCAGGCTGCGACAAACACGAAATAAATCATAAACTTCCGATGAATATGGTCAGAGCGAAGCGGAGACCATTTTAAATGGTTGGCTGCCCCTCTTGCTCAAAGCCGACAAATGCGCTATACTATAAACACAAGAACGGCACCGGGGTTCCGGTGAAAAGTGAGGGATAAACATGAAAGTGATTCTCAAGCAGGATATCAAGGGCATTGGCAAAAAGGACGAGATCCATGAGGTGTCCGACGGCTACGCCCGCAATTACCTGTTCCCGCGCAAGCTGGCGGCTGTGGCCGATGCCAGCGCTGTGAACGTGGCCCGCGGCAAAGAAGCCGCAGCCGATTTCCATGAAGCTGAGAATGTGGCCGCTGCCAAGGCACTGGCCGCCAAGATCGAAGGCAAGACCGTGACCATCAAGGCCAAGGGCGGTGCCTCCGGCCGTCTGCACGGCAAGGTCACCGGCAAGGAAGTGGCCGAGGCTCTGGCACAGCTGGCCGGTGCTCCCATCGACAAGAAGAAGATCGAGATGGAGACCCGCGACATCAAGGATGCCGGTGTGTTCAACGGCAAGGTGCGCCTGCATGTGGGCGTTGTGGCTTCCTTCAAGATCCAGGTGGAAGTGGAACAGGCCTGATTTTTCTGCCAATCTGCGCCCCCTCACAGCAGGGGGCGCTTTTTGGCTTTACGGGAATTGACAGAAGGATGAACGACCATGCCGAACGAACGACATTATAACAACGAACTGAATCTGGAGAGCGTGGGCATCAACCAGCCGTTCAACATGCAGGCGGAGCAGAGCGTGCTGGGCGCGGTGCTGCTCAAGCCCGACACCCTGACTGACCTGGTGGAGATCATCAAGCCGGAAATGTTCTATACCCGGCAGAACGCGCAGATCTGGAGCGAGATGCTGCGGCTGTTCACCAACGACCAGACCATTGACTTTGTGACCCTGCTGGATGCGGTCATCTCGGACGGAGTGTTCCCCAGTGCGGACGAAGCCAAGGTGTACCTGACCGGTCTGGCCGAGACGGTGCCCAGCATCTCCAACGTGAAGGCCTACGCCCAGATCGTGCAGGAAAAGTATCTGGTGCGCCAGCTGATGGACGTGGCAAAGGACATCCTGCAGGACGCCGGAGACGAACCGGACGCAGACCTGCTGCTGGAAAACGCCGAGCAGCGCATCTACGAGATCCGCTCCGGACGGGATTCCAGCGCCCTGACCCCGCTTTCCTCCAGCATGGTGGAGACCCTGACCAACCTGCAGAAGATCAGCGGCCCGGATGCCGACAAGTACAAGGGCATCCCCACCGGGTTCCGCCTGCTGGACACGGTGCTCACCGGCCTTGGCCGCGGTGACCTGATCATCCTGGCCGCCCGCCCCGGCATGGGCAAGACCAGTTTTGCGCTGAACATCGCCACCCGCGTGGCCATGCAGCAGAAGGTGCCGGTGGCCA
>ENA-UOOC01002722-UOOC01002722.1-human-gut-metagenome-genome-assembly--contig:-C48old-NODE-2722-length-12837-cov-8.568377_pt1 | contig 12837 bp, 27 predicted proteins | sample MGYA00242469_ERZ724016 | MGnify/ENA metagenome assembly ERZ724016 | reverse complement strand
GCGGCAGGATGCCCGGCAGGCGCTTGGCCAGCATGCTTTTGCCGGTACCCGGCGGCACGATGTACTAATACAATGTTAGGGTAAAAAAATAACGTCAAGGTCAAAATGGCCGTACCGCCCGTCTTTTACCACGATATGGTCTATAACGGACGCCCAGAGCGTGTGGCGCTCCTGCGGTGACAGCGTGGCGTATATGCTGCGGAAATCCCCGGCCAGGAGCTGCCGCAGCGGCTCCAGATCACGCCCGGCGCTCTGGCTCTGCTGTGCGGCCTGGGCCGCCTCCTGCTGCCGGATCAGCGCCTGGTACTTTTCATCGTAGGCCGCGCGGTCTATCATACCGTCCACATACAAGTCCTGGAGGCGGGACAGTTTCCGCTGGATCGCGCCCACGTCCACGACGGCGCGCCGCCGCTGGGCCTCCTGTACGTCAAACTGCGCTATGTAGGCGTCCAGCTGCGGCTGGATATGATCCAGGAGCCAATCCTCCAGGCGCGGCTCCCAGGGCGTCGTTTTCCAGGTGCAGCGCTTGTCGATCCAGTGCTGTGTACACCGATACCGCAAATATACCCGGTGAAATTTATAATCCGTCTGGGGGAACGCTTTCAAGGTGCAGCCGCAGACCGGGCAGCGCAACAGACCCGTAAACACATAACTGTATTTGCTTTGCCGCGTTCTGTTCGCTCCCTGCCTTGAAACGATTTTTTGAATATTTTGAAATTGTTCCCGGCTGATGATCGCCGGGCAGTAATTCACATTTCCGCGATATTCCCCACAGTATAAGCTGTTGCGCAGCATATTACGGATTGTATTATAAGGCAGATCGACGCCGTACTGATCGCGCAGCCAGGCGTGTGTCTCCCGCGTGCTGTTCGTGGCCTCGTAGTGGTCGAACATACCGCGCACGGCGTCGGCCTGGCTCTCCACGATCTGCACGCGATGGTCTGCCACCTCCAACCCATAAGGCAGGGATTTGGAGCCAAAGATCGCACCGCCGTTTTTCACGCGCTCCGCAAATACAAACTTTATTCTGTCCGCCGTTCTGTCGCTCTCGTCCTGGGCGACGGACAGGCGGATATTTAAGTTTAACCGCCCGTTCGTCGTGCTGGTGTCGTAGTCCTCCAGAATCGCTTTCCAGTTTGTCCCGGCGGCCTCCAGCACATCCTGGACGCGGTAGTATTCCCTCACAGAGCGGAACCACCTGTCCAGCTTGATAAAAAGCACATAGTCAACGCCGCCGGCCTTTACGGCCTCCAGTACGCGCAGCAGCCCAGGCCGCCGTCGTATTTCCTTGCGCGCACTCACGCCGTCGTCGCTGTACTCCGCCACGATCTGGCACTGGAATGTGTCGCAGAACTCCCGCAGCGCCTCCCGCTGCGCACCCAGGCTGTAACCGTGCCGGGCCTGTTCGTCTGTGGAAACGCGGATATAAAGAACCACCCGCGCGCGATACCACGAATAATTTTGCGGTTTACCGTACAACATAACAAAAAACACCCCGCGAAATTGTACAAAGGTACTATGCCGCGCGGCGTTTTTGTGCTATACTTTGTGCTGTGGGGCGTGAAGTATGGCAGTTTTTGCCGTGCAGCGCGTTCTTTGGCCGTTCCCGTGCGCCAACACGGGGGCGGCCCTTTTGCTTTTATAGGGGGTAATGGTGCGTGTATATGTGTGGGAGGCCCGCCAGGCTGCCGGGCTGACGCTCCAACAGCTGGAGCATAAAACCGGGATAAGCCGCAGCACCTTAAACCGTATTGAAAACGGCCAGATCGTGCCGCGCCTGGATCAGCTGGAGGCCATAGCAGCCGCCACAAATACGCGGATCACCGCCCTATTTGATAGCCCTTTGAAGTAAGTATGAACCCAGCACAGCCAAAAGGCAAGCCGCGCCGGGCCTATTTCTCAATATTGAGAAATGACCGCCCAAACCATTGCGCCGCCGCTCCGCCCGGCGTATAGTCGAATAAAGGAGGCGACGGCGAAATGAACAGGGCGCAATACTGGCAAGCGATAAAAGCGCTGCTGCACGACGCAGACCTGGGAATACTGCGGCGTGTGTATAATTTCGTGCAGCAGATCACCCTACATTAAACCATTTTCGGCAAGCCACGAAAAAGGTTAAAAAAGGCGGCGGCCTTTACTGGTCGCCGTCCTTTTCTTTCTTTTCACGCTCACCCAGGCCGACGGCGTAACCGTACATAAAGGCGGCGTTGTTCTTGCCCAGGCCGTCCTCCATGCGCTGGATCGCGGCGTCGTCCATGTAGCGCTCCATGATTTCGGCAGGAACTGCCCCGGCCAGAAATTTGTCGATCAAGTCCCGCAGCCGCGCCCAGTCGTTCTCGTCGAACTGCGCGAACCCCTTAAAAATGGACTTTGCCAGGGCGTTGTCGCCCTGCATGATACTGTCCACGATCCCGCCCAGGGCGTCGTCCGTATTCACGAACATTTCACCCTGGCCCGTGGTGAGCCAGCCGTAGTCTACATTGTAGGCGCCGCAAATTTGCCGGGCGGTGCGATCTGTGATGTTTCGCGTGCCAGCCTCATAGTTAGAGATCGCAAAGCGGGAGACGCCGATCTTTTCGGCCATTTCTGCCTGGGTCAAATTAAGGGCTTTTCGCAGCTGAATAAGTCTTTCGTGCATTTGTTATCACCTCCTGGATAATATTATAGCCGTTTATGTTTTCAAAGTCAACACAAAAAGAAAGAATATTTGCAAGTATTTTCAAAGAAAACTATAATATTTTCAAAGAAACAGGAGGCCACGACGATGAACAGACCACCAGAACCAAACTACACCGCGCCGCTGCCGCAGTGCAGGGACACAGCGAACCACCGCCAGGCCGACCTGTACGACTACAACATGGAGACGGAGGGCGCACGCATTCATGTTGAGGTATGGCTGCACGAGGAAATCACCCCGCCGCAGTCTGCCGAGATTTTCCTTGCAATGGAAGAATTACGCCGGGCAGTATGGCGCGCCACAAAAGAGGCCCGGCGGATCACCGGGGCGGCCCAGCAGCCGCCGCAAGTATAGGAGGACACAAACATGAAAGAAAAAACCGCCCGCGCGCTGACTTTGGCAGCATGCGCCCTCCAGGCGTATGCCCTGGCAAAGAGTTTTAAGCGGGAAGTGATCGACCCCTACCGCAACCCGCCCAAAGAGGACGACGCCCAGGGCCTGGAGATTATGACCCAGGATTCGCTCAAAGGATACCGCTGAACAGCCCGGCAAGAATGAAAGAACGCTACGACGTGGACGCCCAGGCCGTGCTGGCCGTGCTGCACAAGCCTGACGGCGCGCCGCTGCCGCTGAATGAAGCCTGGAACGTGCTGGAATCCGTCCAAACGCTGATCGAGAAAAAGGCCTGCGAAACGGCCCGCACCCAGACCGTGGCCGACATTACCCTGTAAAACAAAGAACTGGCGCAGCCACCAGGCCACGCCAGCAGAGAACGGGATCAATTATTGTATTCGTCGATAAGGCCAGCCACGGCGTCGTTATAGGCGACGATCAGCTCCCGCTCATCCTGCGGCACATTCCCGCGCGCCTGTAAAAGCAATAGCGCGAGATCGTGCAGGATTTCCTCTTGCGGCACATTGAGTGCAAAGCTCTGCATATATTTTCACCTCCTTTCATGTTGGCCGGGGCGTTTGCTCCGCCCTGGCCATGTTTTAGACATTCTCAACTGCATATATTTCTCCTTTTTCTCTCCGGGAACCCCAGGCGCTGCAACGCCTGGGGTTTTCTTTTTTTGCAGGATAACACGAAAGCAGGAAAAACAAAACAAAAGAAAGAGACAACGAAAACAGCAAAATGTGGCATAGTAAACATACACAAGAGGATTAGATTGTGCAACACGCCGAAATGTTTACAAAGCAAACAAATGGGCTTGATTTTGTTTTCAAAGTGATGTATACTGTTTACAGTGAAAACAAACAAGGACGTTTCAAGGTGGGTATCTACTGACAAGGAGAACCGCCACAAGTAAAAAAATCAATGAAACAACGAAAAAAGGAGAACACCATGAAAAACATTGAAGTAACATACGACGCGCTGATCTGCGAGAACGGAACCTATGAACGGGGCGAAGCCGCCTTTATTCTGCCCATGACCGACGAGCTGGCCGCCGAATATCTGGCAGGACGCGCCACGGATCGCGGCGCGGTCAATCTGGTGGAAACCGCCCTGGAGACCGTCGAAGTTATGCGGGGCCGCGTCTATGTGCGCGGCAGCATCAAAGCCTACCGCGAAGCCCGGTAAACCACCACCCCGGCGGGCCAGCTGCCCGCCGCCTGTCTGGGGCTGATCCGCCCCACCGATGATGGCCCAGGGAGGGCCGAAACAGGCCCCGCGCGACGGGGAGGAAGGAAAGAAAAATGACAGTTTTTCAAGAATTGACAAAAGGAATGAAGCTCAGCGAACCCTCGGAAGATATAAAAAAGAACATGGTAAAAGTCCTTGAAAAGAATTTCAGATGCCCGCCATGGAATGACAGGTACGATGATGGGTGCAAGGAGTTCACCGGCTGCGAAAGCTGCTGGTTTGGGTACATAGACAGCGAAGCAGAATAAAGGCTGCGAAAGCGAGAGCCGGACGCGATCCGGGGAAAGGAGCCACAAATGAAGATTGCAACACTTGAAAAGATTCACGAACTGCTAAAAGGCGAAGTTGAGGCCAGACGCCACGCGGAGAACATCCTCAAAAAAGCATACGACAGGGCCGTGGACGACCGGGAAGAAATCGCCGCCGCGGCAGACGACATGAAGGACAAAAGCCTGGCCACAGCAAAGCGGGCCGCCGATGGAGCAAAGACGGTATATGACGACGCTATCCGGGAATTTTACGCAGCCGACGCTGCCCTCCGCGATTTTGAAACCCAGGAATTTTAAGGAGACCACACTATGAAATTTTATTTTGACGGCGAGCTGATCCGCACATCCAAGGCCCACCGCTACACGCACGCCGTCGTGCTGCTGAAAAAGCCGGGGGCCACAAACAAGTGGGACGTGCTGGGCTGCCGCGCGTCCCTGGCAAATGCCAAGGCGCTGCTGGCACAGGAACGCCGCCGCATTGCCAAGTACAACCAGGAAAAAGCCGACGCCCTGCGCGTGGTAGAACTGGAGGCCCGCCCGTGATGGCCCCAGACCCGGAGGGGCTGGACTGGAAACAGGACGAATACGACAGAATCCCACCGCGATACATGGCTGTAACTGCGGACAAGTACGAGCTGCCAGTGGCAGTGTTCGACAATATCCAAGATTTGAGTAGATGGGCACACACAAGCACCGCCACGGCACACGACGCCATTACACGCCAGACAGTAAGGAAGAAAGGCCCGGCGGCTGGCTGCCGATTTATCCGGCTGCCGAACGACATTGACTGGAGGAAAGTATGAACGAAAAGCAGAAACTGATCCGCGAAACCGTGCAGAAATTTGAGGCCCTGCGCCCCGATATGCAGCAGTTTGTGCTGGGCTATCTGGTAGCCCGGCAGAACACACAAGGGGGCCGACATGATGGAAAATAAAGACATTTGCAAAGATTGCAAACACAGAAGTGATGCGTGTTGGCTCTGCTGCGACCTGTTGCGCCGCCACGCAAGGAAAACAGACGAATACGACAAAGTCCAAGAGTGCGACGACTACGAACCACGCCCGGCTGAAAGCCGGGAATAAACCACCCCGGCGGGCCAGCTGCCCGCCGCCTGTCTGGGGCTGATCCGCCCCACCGATGATGGCCCAGGGAGGGCCGAAACAGGGAGAAAAACATGGACGAATACGAGAAAGCCGTCGCAGAGGCCCAGGCCATGGCCGCAGAGAACCAGCGCAAAATTGACATACTGCTGGCGGACATGAACCGCCAGGAGCTGCGCAACACCCGCACCGACGCCGCCGCCCTGGCCACTCTGGAGCGCGATCTGCTAAACCTTGTGAACGGCTCCAAAATAAAGCGGGCCAGAGATCGCGGCCTCCTGCGCTGCGCTGCTGCCACGCTGCACAAGGTACGCCGCCAGCTGCTGGACGACGCAGACCGCGCCGCGCTCTGTGAGCGCTGCATGAACCCGCACGTTTTGAAAGACCAGGACGAGCTGGACGACGTGTGCGCCCAGTGCCCACTGGAAAAGACGGCGGGCTGATATGCCAGCACGCGACAGCTACATGGACGGCGGCAAGCCCGCCCGGTCTGCCGTCCCGCAACAGGTGGATATACCGGGCTTTGGCGGGCGCTACTACATCCGCATAGACGGTACGGTGTGGCGACGCTGGAAACATAAAGACGAACAGCTGCAAGGCCAGAGGCACGGCAGCGGCTGGGCCTACACCCTGCGCACGCCGGACGGTAGAACCGTAACAAAACCAGCGGGCAGCCTCATGCGGGCGGCGTATTTCCGAAATTTGCCGCCCGGCACTGTGCTGGAGCATAAGGACGGATCGGGCAGGAACTACGCCTACTGGAACCTCCGCCCGGTGACGCGCCGCCAGAAAGGACTGAACAGCTACCGCCACCACGACGCGGACACAGTGGTAAAAATCGACCCACGAACGGACGAGGTTATAGCCATATACCGCAGCAGCTACGCCGCAGCAGCGGCGACAAGCTGCGCAGCTACAACAATCCGCCGCGCCTGTAACGAAAAAAACAAAAACCGCCCCGGCATAGCGCCGGACGGCTACCGCTACTGCTGGGAAAGGAGGCTGGACAAGTGAAAAGACAACTGCGCGCCCTGCTGGCGCTGCTGGCCGTGTTGGCAGTAGACGCGGCGTTCTGGGCGCTGATCTGGTGGGCCGTGCAGCAGCTGCGCAGCCTGGTTTGTCTGCTGTTCATCATGTGCGCCGCCGTCTGGCTGGCGTAACGAATTTTAGGAGGATATGGCAAAATGACACAAGAAGAATATAAAAAGATCACAGAACTGGAATATAAGGCCAAGCAATGCCGCGCGGCAGGAATCGACCCAGAAATAGACGACGGCACGGCCTGGGCAATGACGCACACGCGGGAGTGCCGAATGGTAACAGACGGCCAGCGCTTTTGGGAACAGCCGCGCCTGATCCTGGAGTTTGACGTATTCCAGGGCGGCGTCGTGACCATGCGCTGCTACCTCCGCAACATCCCGAAACTGCCGCGCGCCGTCATTGAAAAGACACACGCAAGCGTCGCGGGCGACGATCTGCTGTATATGTTCCCGATTTACGAAACTGTGATTTTCGACCACACCCACCGCGACGCACAGGGCCGCACCTGGCGCGAAACGATCCGGGGCGACTACCGCAAATACCAGCAGGAAAAGGAGGCGGCGGCAAAATGACAAATTTCGCGCAGCGCCTCCGCACTCCTGCCCGCCAGCAGGAACAGCCCGCCACGTTCGCGGTGCTTTTCTACGAGATCACCCACGGCGCAAAGAATGACAAGACCATGCCCGGCTATATGCTGGAGAACGGCGTGGAGCTGGCAGACTGGCTCACGATCACAGCAGACGGCCACCGCCTCCACCTGGCAATCGACGACTATCTGGGCATGATCCAGGGCCAGCGCCCAGACTGCCGCGCCTACACAGCCATGGGCAAAAAGGACGAGCCGGGCCACTTTGCCCTGGCTCACGTCGTCGCCTGGGGAGAGCTGGACGAACACCACGCGCAGCTCATGCAGCTGTACACACTGCACACAGGCCGCACGCCCACCACCCTACCCAGTACCGCCACGCCCTGCCGCGACAGCGGCGGCAATATGGCGGGCTGGTATGACAAAAACGAAAGGAGCAACGAATGAACAAGCGCGAAATCGTGCAAGCCACGGTGCGGGACTTTTCCCGCCTGTCCTACGAGGCGCAGCAGTTTGTCCTGGGCTACATGGTAGCCCGCGCCAACTGTACCGCCAACGCCACCACCCCGGCAGATCAGCCGGAACAGAAAAAGCCCGCATAATGCGGGCGGAGGTTTGAACCATGCAAGGCTTAAATGTTGAAAAGTTCTATAAAACCCTGGCGCACATCCTGGCAGACCGTGAGGGCTGCCGCGTGTCCGTTGACGTGCAGCCGATCCAGGCCGCGCGCAGCGCATGAGGCCGTACTGGCAGCGGAACCAGGACAGCAAAGCCTGGCTTCGCCGCTGGGAGGAAAAGCGCCGCCGCGCCTTTGACGGCGGCCAGATCGACCACAGCAAAGACAAGAGCGCACCATGGAGCCACCCGGCACACTACGGCTACCTTGTGCCGCTGACAGGCGCAGCCCTGGAGGCATACAAGGGCTGGAAAATCCGCACGGGCAACACCGAAACGTCCGACGCTGTGCGCTGGGCCTTTGAGGACTGGTACATAGGAATTTGCCGGGATGAACTCAAAAAGACGGCGACCAGAGCAAAGGCCACCGACAGCTACATGGAATACAGGCAAAAACAGAACAAAAAAGGGGCCAGTGTCTAACGGCTTGACAACCGACACTGACCCAACATCATAGGGGCGGACGCAACGCTGGAACGCTGCGGCCTACTAAAAATATAACACGGTAGCGCCGCCACGTCAACCGCAAAACCAGGGGCCGAAAGGCCCCTATAACGCCCTTGTGATAGGTACTAATGTTTCGACGAAAGGCAGCTATCACACTATGGCAAGAAAAGCAGCACAGCCCAGGCTGGGGGCTGGGGGCGCAGCGCCCCAGAATGGCAGACAAGCCGCCCGGCAGAACCTGGCCGCAGCCACAACGGGAAAGGGCGGCGCGGCAGAGCAGAACATCACCACCGCCCAGGGCTTGCTCCCTATCCAGCCAAAGAAACAGAAAGGCCGCCGCCCATCTGCCGGGAAGTGGCAGCCCTACGACTACGAAAGCGCCTACGAGCTGCCCCTGGATCAGCTGACAGAGCAACAAGTCCAGGAAATGATAGACCGGGAGCGCCGCGTCGTCTATGCAACTAAAACCGTAAAGCACGGCCACCAGTTTGACGTCGAGATTTTCCCGGACTTTACCCACCTACCCGGAACCCTGCCGAAAGACCGCAGCAACCGAGAGGCCCAGCGAAACCTCAATGACCGCAACAGCCGCAAAGAGTGTGAGCGCCGGATCAATGAGAATTTCGGCCCAGATGATTACTGGGTGACGCTCACCTGCCTACCCAGGGAAGAACCGCAAACAATGGAGGACGCCCTCCGCCTATTCCAGAACTATATCAAGCGCATAAACTACCGCCGCAAAAAACGAGGCCTGGAGCCAGCGCGCTATGTGTACGTCACGGACTGGACAAAGAACGGACGCCGCGTCCGCACCCACTACCACCTGGTGCTGGACGGCGGGCTGCCTATGGATGAAGTTATAGAGCTTTGGGGCCTGGGCAGAAAAAACACTGTTGAATACCTCACCCTGGACGAGCGCGGCCTCTCCGGCCTGGCCTACTACATCACGAAACCGCACGCCAGCGACACCAAGGACATAAAACACAAGAAGCGCTGGACGGCCTCCAAAAATCTGCGCCGCCCGATGGAACACAAGAACCATCAAGCCTTTGGCCGCCGCAAGGTCGAGGCTCTGGCAAAAACCCCGGCGGATATGTTCGCCACGATGGAAAAGAAATACCCGCTTTATTGGTGCGAGGCCGCAGAGGCCCGCCACAATGGTATAAACGGCTATTTCTACCTCCGCGCGGTGCTGCGCGAACGCTGCCAGCCGGGCGACCTGGTGACGATCACGGGCAAGCCGGAACTGCTGGAACGGCTGCCAGACGTGATCCAGCGCAAGCTGGCGAAATACCGCCGTTTCGCCGTCGTGTCCGTGGACTACACCGCGCCCGGCTGGGAAACTGCCGTATTGCAGCCGATAGGAACAAAGGACAGGATAGCGTGTCCGGCCCGCGCCTGTATTGTGAACTAAACAGAGTTTTTTACACTCAAAAAAGCGAAAAAATGAGCCGAAAGGAGCCGAAAACAAACAATGCGCCAGCAATGCGAGAAACGAACGGAGGACGGAGAACAGGAGGTCGTGATCCAGTGGGCCGCGTTTATGTCTCCCGCCCACCCGGAACTGCTGAACCTCTACCACGTCCCCAACGAGGGCAAGCGCAGCAAGGTAGAGGCAGCCCGCCAGCAACGCCTGGGACTGCGGCCAGGCGTCCCCGATCTGATCCTGGACAGCCCGAAAGGCATATACCACGGCCTCCGCGTCGAAATGAAAGTAAAGCCGAACAAAACCACCGCAGCCCAGGAGAAATGGCTGGAACGGCTGGCCCGCGCGGGCTATTTCGTGGCCGTCTGCTACTCCGCCCAGGAGGCAATCGAAACCATAGACGCCTACATAAAGCTGCGCCCCGGCCAAACCCACCCGAAAGAGCAAAGGAGGACAGAAACGTGAAAATTATTGCAATCATGGCCCAGAAAGGCGGCACGGGCAAAACCACCACGGCCACCACGCTTGCTTATGACCTGGCCCAGCTGGACGGCCCGGTGCTGCTGATCGACGCCGACCAACAGGGCAACGCATCCCAGATCATGGGAGCATACGACCCCACCGCCTGGGGCGTGGAGAAGCTGCTGGAACCGGACACCGACGCCGCCAGCGTGGACGACCTCAAACAAACCCGCGAATGGCAGCCAAAGAAAAAGGCCCCGGCGGTGCGTGTGGACGTTGTGGCCGCCTCTGCGGCCCTCATGGACGCAAACATGGACGTGGCCGCCGACACTGTAAACGACCAAGTACACCGCCTCCAGGAGCGCCTGGCCGCCGTCTCCGGCGTCTACAAGTACGCCGTCATAGATTGCGGCCTCCTGCTGGATATGGCTGTATTAAACGCCCTGGTAGCGGCAGACCTCTGGATCGTCCCCGTTAAGCCCGGCGGGTTTGAGGTGGACGGCCTCCTGCGCGTCCATGAACAGCTGGAGGAACTGCGGCAGCTAAACGACGGCCTGGAACTGTGGGTGCTGCCCGTTATGTTTGGCAAGAGTAACGCCCACAAGGCCGTCATGGCGCATTTACGCACACTGGGCCACCGCGTCACGCTGGCGACGATCCGCCGCTCTGTAATTGCGGAATCCTACACGGCGGCGGCGCTGCCGCTGCCCGTATACAGCCCGCGCTGCGGCGTGGCGAAAGACTACGAGGCCCTGGCCTGTGAGGTCATGGCCTGGAATGATGAAAGCGAGGTTAAAGCATGACAGGGCGCAGCATTTTGGACGGGCTGAACACCGCCAGCAAGGCGGGCGTAAAGGCCACGCCCTCCGCACGTTTCCGCACAAAGGAAATTGACATTGACAACATCTACCGCAACGTTCTGAACCAGTACAGCCTGGACGACGTGGACAGCCTGGCACGGGCTATCCTGGTAGCGGGCCGCCTCTACCACAACCTGGTCGTAGTCTATGACCCGGCCCTGGACGCGGACTACAGGCTGGTATCTGGTGAGCGCCGCCTCCTGGCCCTCCACAAGCTGGTGGACGGCGGCCACCCGGAGTATAAAACCGTCACCTGCCAGGTGATCCCGAAAGGCAGCCAGGCAGAGGAACGCCTGGCCGTGATCCTGGCGAACACACAGCGAAACAAAACAGCAGCGGATCGCGTCCAGGAGTACGAGAACCTAAAACAAGCGCTGGAGGAAATGAGAGCCGCCGGGGTCGATTTTTACGGGCGCAATCTGACCGAGGGCAAACTCCGCGACCACATGGCCGCGATCATGGACGAGGCCGACGGCACGCTGGCAGCCCTGGAGAAGATAAGCAACAGCCTAACCCCGGAACTGCGCCAGCTCATGGAGGACGGCAAGCTGAACTTTACAACCGCCACCGCTGCGGCGGCCCTCTCCCTGGACGCCCAGGCCCAGCTGGTGCAGCAGAACGCCGCCCAGGGCGAGGACAAGCCGATCACAAAGCAGGACGTGGCAAAGGCCCGCACCACGTCCGCCCGCGAATACCTCCGCCAGGAGTACGCCGCCCGCCCCTGCGAGTGCGACAACAGCCACAACTGCGACAACGTGGACAACCTGGTGAGCTTTTACCGCGACGGCGCGACGTCCGGCTGCGCTGGCTGCTGTGCCTGGTGCAAGGAGCGCACCAGCTGCCCGAAATGCTGCGCGGAGGTGGCAGCGGGCAGCCAGAGCGACGCAGACACGCCACTGCACGGCGCGCCGGACAGAATCCAGCCGCCTACAAGCCAGACCGCAGAAAACGCCGTAGAGGACGCGACAGCGGCTGCTGCGCCTTTTGCCGACGACGCCCACCCGGAACACGCCGCGACCATGTGCTACTCCTGCCTCCACTGGGACGAGTGCAGCGAGAAATCCGACAGGGTGCTGTCCTGTGACAAATACGAGAACCCCGCCGAAAAGCGCACACCCCTGGCCCCGGCGGGCGAGGTCATGACCACCCAGGCCGACGCCGCCCACACCATGCGCACCGACGAGGAACTGGTAAAAGTCTTATACGCCGCCCTGGGGACGCTGGAATACCAGGGCCAGATCAACGAACTGGAGGCCCGGCGGCTCCACTCTCTGCTGTCGGCAATGCACCGCCGCTGGATTAACACGGGCTGCTGGAAACCCTACGGCGCAGCAGAGGAACAGGACGAAAAGGAAAGGAGAAAAAGCCAAGATGTCAATAGTTGACATTCACGCCCCGGCGGGCGACGGCTACGGCGTGATTTACGCCGACCCGCCCTGGAGCTACCGCCAGCAGGGCAACGGCGCAGCGGCGCGCCACTATCCCACCATGACGCCGGACGAAATAAAGGCCCTGCCCGTCCAGACCCTGGCCGCCAAGGATTGCGCCCTCTTGATGTGGGCCACGTTCCCGAACCTCCAGCAAGCCCTGGACACGATCCGCGCCTGGGGCTTTGAATACAAAACCCTGGCATTTTGCTGGATAAAGAAA
>ENA-UOOC01002707-UOOC01002707.1-human-gut-metagenome-genome-assembly--contig:-C48old-NODE-2707-length-12942-cov-4.908590_pt1 | contig 12942 bp, 7 predicted proteins | sample MGYA00242469_ERZ724016 | MGnify/ENA metagenome assembly ERZ724016 | reverse complement strand
TTCTTTTAAATATTCCGCAAATTCATCTTTCAAATCATCTCTTGAAAGTGCAAAATCGACTGTTGCCTGTAAAAATCCCTGTTTACTTCCTATATCGTATCTTCTGCCCTCAAAGTCATATGCGTACATATCTTCATTCTTTGCAAGCATTACAAGTGCGTCGGTAAGCTGTATTTCGCCGCCTGCACCCTTAGGTGTTTTTTCAAGGCAATCGAATATTGCAGGTGTGATTACATATCTGCCGAGTACCGCAACATCTGACGGTGCGTCCTCTTTTTTCGGCTTTTCGACCATTCCTTTCAGCATATACATTCTGCCTTCAACATTATCGCAGTCCACAATACCGTACTTTGAAACTTGATCCATTCCGACCTTTTGCACTCCAAGCACTGTCGCATTATATTTGTCAAACTGTTCGATAAGCTGACTCAAACACGGCTTTTCCGCCACAACCACATCATCACCGAGCATTACCGCAAAAGGCTCGTTTCCGACAAAGCTTTTCGCACAAAGTACAGCGTGTCCAAGACCTTTCTGTTCCTTTTGACGTACAAACTGAACGTTTATTTTATCCGACACTTCACGAACAGCATTAAGCATTTCCTGCTTGCCGTCACGTTCAAGTATCGTTTCAAGCTCATATGCCTTATCAAAATGATTTACAAGTGCGTCCTTACCGCGTGATGTAATTATAAGCAAATCCTCAATGCCCGATGCGATTGCCTCCTCAACAATATACTGAATTGTCGGCTTATCGACTATCGGCAGCATTTCTTTCGGCACTGCCTTAGTCGCCGGAAGAAATCTTGTTCCAAACCCTGCCGCAGGTATTACCGCTTTTGTTACTTTCATATTTTCTCCTCCCTCAATTTCTAATTTTATAACTATCTATTATTATACCACATATTTTCCATAATTGCGATATAAAAATCAGTTAATTTATTTCAAATTTCAACACTTGATATTGTTTCAAATCTGCGGTATAATATTTTTATATATATAATTACAGATTAAGGAGAAAAAACAGAATGTTCATAAAAGATATATTTGCTCAAAAAAAGCCGGTGCTTTCATTTGAAGTATTTCCGCCGAAAAAGGACAGCGGACTTGACAATGTAATTTCAGCAGTTGACGAGCTTTCAAAAATGCCTATTGACTATATGAGCGTTACATACGGTGCAGGCGGCAGCAATTCAAAAAATACCGCATACATCGCCTCACATTTAAAGAATAATCTTTCTATTCCGTCACTTGCACATCTTACTTGCGTTGCAAACTCAAAGGACGATATTAAGGTAAAATTACAGGAATATAAAGACCTTGGAATTGAAAATATCCTTGCACTTCGCGGTGACAAGCCGAAAGATTATGACGGTGAAATATTCCCGGGTTATCACTATGCAAACGAACTTGTAGAGGCAATCAAAGATTTCGGCGATTTTTGTGTCGGCGGTGCTTGTTACCCTGAGTGTCACCCCGATTCTCCGAGCCTTGACGCCGATATTGAAAATTTAAAAGTAAAAGTTGACGCAGGTGTTGATTTTCTTGTTACTCAAATGTTTTTTGACAACGACGAATTTTACAAATTCCGCGATAAACTTGCAAAGAAAGGTATAAACAAACCTATCACAGCCGGAATAATGCCTCTTACAAACGCAGGTCAAATACAGCGTATGGCAATTCTTTCAGGCGGTGCGTCTATGCCGTCAAAATTCTTGCGTATGATTTCAAAATACCAAGACAATCCGGAGGCTTTAAAACAAGCAGGTATTGCGTATGCGGTTGATCAAATTATCGACCTGCTTTCAAACGACATTGACGGTATTCATCTTTACACAATGAACAAGCCCGAAACCGCACAGAAAATCGTAAATGTTATAAACAACCTATTTGTATAATTCGCATTTTGCAAGGAGAACTTATGAACGGAAAACTATATTTATGTGCCACACCGATAGGCAATCTCGGTGATGTGTCCGCGCGTTGTCTTGAAGCATTTAACAATGCCGATTTAATTGCCGCAGAAGATACAAGACGTACTCTTCAGCTTTTAAATCACTTTGAAATATCAAAGCCGCTGACAAGCTACCACGAACACAACAAGCACGAAAAAGGCGAATATATTATATCACTTTTAAAAAACGGTAAAAACATTGTACTTGTATCGGACGCAGGTACTCCCGCAATTTCAGATCCCGGTGAGGACTTAGTTAAGCTATGTATCGAAAACGATATTGACGTTACCTCAATCCCCGGACCTGTTGCAGGTATAAACGCACTGATACTGTCGGGACTTCCGACAAGACGATTTGCATTTGAGGGATTTCTTTCGGTGAACAAGCGTCACAGAAAAGAACATCTTGAACTTGTGAAAAACGACACTCACACACTCATCTTTTACGAGGCACCGCACAAATTAAAAAACACACTTTCCGATATGCAAAAGACATTCGGCGGTGACAGAAAAATCGCTCTTGTGCGTGAGCTTACAAAAATTCACGAAGAAGTGAAAAGATGTACAATCGACGAGGCAATCGCATATTATTCCGAAAACAATCCGCGCGGTGAATATGTACTTGTAGTCGAGGGTGCAAAAGAAGTCGAAGAAACGGAAGAAAACGAATGGGAAAATATTTCAATTAAAGAACACGTTGACAAATACATTGCGGAAGGTATGACTTCAAAAGACGCAATAAAAAAGGCCGCCGCAGACAGAAATCTTCCGAAACGTGACGTATACAACGAATATCACAGAGGTGAATAACGTGAAAAAGAGAACATTATTTTTAATAGGCACTGCCGCCGCGGCAGGCATATACAGTGCAATAACAGGCAAAGGTTTATTCAACAAACCACGCTTTAAAGAACAGCACGAACGCGTTGCAAACTACGTTGAAACTCACTATCCGAACGCGGTTTACACTCCTATCGAAATGACCGCAAACGGTTGGGTAACGGTCATAAGACGTATTGCAAGACCGAACATAATCCTTTACATCACCCGTGACGGAAACGGCAATTATGTCTTTACCGAATCGGAAGTCCGAAATGCGTAACCAAAAACAACGCTTTGGCATAGTATAAACCATAAACAAATTAAAGGAGGTTTTTACTATGTTTTTCGGCGGAGGATGTAATAACAATTCAGACAGTTGGATATGGATTGTGGTAATAGTGGCACTTGTTATACTTTGCTGTGACGGTAATATTTTCGGCGGAAGCAATAACAACTGCTGTTGCTGTTGCGATCCATGCTGCGACCCTTGCTGTGACAATCACAAAAACGATTGCTGCTAAAATCTACTGTACTTAAAGGTGCCGGCATATCGGCACCTTTTTTAGTGCAAAATAAATTTTACAAAAAATTAATAAAAAACAGTAGTAATCCTTACGTTTTTGTGATATAATATACGTTAATAATGCGATAATTCCATTCTTTGGGATTACACAGACCGATATTATTTATGAGGAGAAAAATAAATGAGTATATTCGACAAAATATTCGGCACATATTCTGACAGAGAACTAAAGAGAATACGTCCTATCGCAGACAAAGTTATGGCACTTGAGGACGATATGGCAAAACTTTCAGATGCAGAATTAAAAGCCAAGACACCTGAGTTTAAGGAAAGACTTAAAAACGGCGAAACACTTGATGATCTTCTTCCTGAGGCATTTGCGGTAATGCGTGAGGCAAGCTGGCGTGTACTTGGAATGAAACACTTCTATGTACAGGTTATCGGTGGTATTATTCTTCATCAGGGACGTATCGCAGAAATGAAAACAGGTGAAGGTAAAACTCTTGTTTCTACACTTCCTGCATATTTGAACGCTTTAACCGGTGACGGTGTACATATTGTCACCGTAAACGATTATCTTGCTAAGCGTGACAGTGAGTGGATGGGAAAAGTTTACCGTTATCTTGGTATGAGTGTCGGACTTATTATTCACGAACTTGACAACGGCGAAAGACGTGAGGCATATGCCGCTGACATAACTTACGGTACAAATAACGAACTTGGTTTCGACTATCTTCGTGATAACATGGTTGTTCATAAAGAAGAAATGGTACAGCGCGGTCATAATTATGCAGTAGTCGATGAAGTTGACTCAATTCTTATAGATGAGGCTAGAACTCCGCTTATCATTTCCGGTATGGGCGAGGACGCAAATGACCTTTACAGAGTTGCCGATATGTTCGTTAAACGTCTTAAAAAGGTTGTCGTTACAGAACACGACGACAAACAGCTTGACGAAGATGTAGACGCAGATTATATCGTTGACGAAAAAGCAAAAACAGCTATGCTTACCGAACAGGGTATTAAAAAAGCTGAGCAAGGTTTCGGTATCGAAAACCTTTCCGACCCTGAAAATATGAAACTTCAACACCACATCAACCAAGCCTTGCAGGCTAACGGTGTTATGCACCGTGACCAACAGTACGTTGTTCAAGACGGCGAGGTTATGATTGTTGATGAATTTACAGGACGTATAATGCCGGGCAGACGTTACAGTGACGGTTTGCACCAAGCTATCGAAGCAAAGGAAGGCGTTAAAATTGAAAACGAGTCAAAGACTCTTGCAACAATCACATTCCAAAACTTCTTCCGTCTTTACAACAAGCTTTCGGGTATGACAGGTACAGCTCTTACTGAAGAAGAAGAATTCCAACATATATATAAGCTTGACGTTGTTGCCGTTCCTACAAATAAGCCGGTAATCCGTAAGGATTTACATGACGTTGTATTCAAAACAGAAAAAGGCAAGTTTATGGCGGTTATCAAGCAAATTCAAGAATGTAACGCAAAGGGACAGCCTGTACTTGTAGGTACCGTAAACGTAGACAAGTCGGAAATACTTTCGGCACTTCTAAAGCGTGCAGGAATTAAACACGAAGTCCTAAATGCGAAGTATCACGCAAAAGAGGCTGAAATCGTTGCACAGGCAGGTAAAAAAGGTGCTGTAACAATCGCAACAAACATGGCGGGTCGTGGTACTGACATTAACCTTGGCGGTAATGCAGAATATATGGCTAAACATGAAATGGCACGTCAAGGATTTACAGATGAGCTTATTGCAGAGGCAACAGGTTTCGGTGATACAGATGATGAAGATATTATCAATGCAAGAAAAGTATTTACCGAACTTAACGACAAATTCAAAGCACAAATCAAGCCGGAACAAGACGAAGTTCGCGAGCTTGGCGGTTTGTATATTATAGGTACTGAACGTCACGAATCAAGACGTATCGACAATCAGCTTAGAGGTCGTGCAGGTCGTCAGGGTGACCCCGGTGTATCTCAATTCTTCCTTTCACTTGATGATGATCTTATGAGAATTTTCGGCAGCGACAAGGTTAAATCTATGGTTGACGCACTCGGTCTTGAAGAGGACGAGCCTATTCAAGCAAAAATGCTTACAAATGCAATCGAAAATGCACAAAAAAATCTTGAAAGCAGAAACTTTGATTCTCGTAAGCATGTTCTTCAATACGACGAAGTTATGAACGAACAGCGTAAGATTATATACGCACAGCGTCAAATGGTGCTTGACGGTGAGGATATAAGCGGTACTATCAAGAATATGATGGAATCCGCAATCGACAGTGCACTTGACGATTATATCGGAATTTCAGAAATTCCTGAAGATTGGAACATCCGTGCAATCACAGAATTTGCAAATCAATATCTAAATGCTCAAGGTGAATTTAAAATCCCTGAGGAAGATATGGAAACTATCACAAAAGCAGACGTTAAGGATATGCTTATGGAGCTTGGCAACAAGCGTTACGAATCACAAGAAGAAGTATTCGGCGAGAATATGCGTGAGCTTGAAAGAGTGCTTATGCTTAGAGTTGTCGATACTCTTTGGATGGATCATCTTGACGAAATGGAACACGTTAAACGTGAAATCGGTCTTAGAGCATACGGTCAGCATGACCCTGTTCTTGAATACAGAAATGTCGGCAGTGAGCTTTACGAAAATATGCTTGACAGCATAAAGAAAGATACTGTAAGATACGTACTTTCAGCTATGCCGAGAGTTAAGATTGAACGTGAGCAAGTCGCTAAACCGCTTGATACAGGCGGTGACGGTTCTCTTGGAAACACACCTAAACGTGCAAAGAAAGAACCCGGCAGAAACGACCCTTGCCCATGCGGCAGCGGTAAGAAATACAAGAACTGCTGCGGTAAGAACAAATAATCTAAACAAACCCTACGGTTTTGTTTACAATCTAAAGGGTATTGCATTTTGCAATACCCTTTTTATACGAAATTTTTACGAAAGGATATAAATAATGAACGTAAGAGAATTACTCGGCAAGAGAATGCTGTTTTTTGACGGCGGTATGGGTTCAATGCTGCAAAAAAACGGTATGGGTGCGGGTGAAATTCCCGAACTTTTAAACCTTACAAATGCCGCTTTAATAGAAAAAATACATACCGAATATCTTGAAGCGGGCGCAAATATCATAACCACAAATACCTTCGGTGCAAACCCGTTAAAATCAGAAGAAATCGGCGAAAGCCTTGATATGATTATCGCCTCCGCAATAGGCATTGCAAGAAAGGCGGTAAACAGTTTTCAATCAGAGGAAAATCCGCGATTTGTTGCATTCGACATCGGTCCTTGTGGTAAATTGTTAGAGCCTTTGGGCGACCTTTCTTTTGATGATTGCTATGACGCATTTGCGAAAATCGCAAAAACTGCCGAAAAATGCGGTGCCGACCTTGTTATAATAGAAACAATGTCTGACACTCTTGAGGCAAAAGCCGCCGTACTTGCAGTAAAGGAAAACACTTCACTCCCTATTTTCTGTACAATGACGTTTGACGAAAGCTATAAAACGCTTACGGGCGGTGACGTCAAGGTTATGTCGGCGATTATGGAAGGACTTGGGGTTGATTGTGTCGGTATAAACTGTGGTCTTGGTCCTGCTCAAATCGGTGAAATGATGACTGACCTTGCCGAAATTTCTTCAATTCCTATAATGGCACAGCCAAACGCAGGTTTGCCGCAAATCGAAAACGGCAAAACAGTTTACAATGTATTACCGGAACAATTTGCAGACGAATGTGAACATATGGCAAAGCTTGGTGCGTCTGTTCTCGGCGGTTGTTGCGGTACAACACCTGACCATATAAGAAGTCTTGTTGAAAAATGCAAAAACTACAAACCGATAGTCGAAGAAAAAAACATCACTGTCGTTGCGTCATATTCAAAAACGGTTGTACTCGGAAAAGGTCCTGTAATTGTCGGTGAACGTATCAATCCGACAGGTAAGAAAAAGTTTAAAGAAGCACTTAGAAACGGCGACATAGACTATATTCTAAACGAGGCATTTGCACAACGTGACGCAGGTGCGCACATACTTGACGTAAACGTCGGACTGCCGGAAATTGACGAATGTTCGACAATGGAAAAAGCGGTTAAGGCTATCAGTGCCGCAGTAAATCTTCCTTTACAGATAGACAGCTCCGACCCTGTAACAACCGAACGTGCATTGCGTATTTACAACGGTAAACCTATGGTAAACTCCGTAAACGGCAAGGAAGAAAGCATAAAAGCAATTATGCCGATAGTTCAAAAATACGGCGGTGTACTTGTCGGACTTTGTCTTGACGAGGAAGGTATCCCTCCTACTGCCGAACAAAGATTTGAAATTGCAAAAAAAATCCGTGACAGAGCGTCAGAATACGGCATAAAGCCGAAAAACCTTGTAATGGACGCACTTACTCTTACAATTTCGGCACAGCAAAAAGAGTCTGCCGAAACAATCAAAGCATTGAAAATGATAAAGGACCGGCTTGGTATTTGTACAACGCTTGGCGTATCTAACATATCATTCGGACTTCCGCGCCGAGAAATAGTCAACGGAACATTCTTCGCATTGGCACTTAACAACGGTCTTGACGCCTGTATTATCAACCCGTGTGCCGATTCAATGATTAACACCTATCGTGCATTTATGGCACTTTCGTGCTATGACGCGGATTGTCAGGAATATGTAAGCAAATATGCCGGTACAAAGTCACAGACAACCGTAACAAAAGAAAATCAGGCGGAAGAAAAAGCTGAAAATGTCAATCCGCTTTTCGATATAATCATAAAAGGTCTTAAAGACCAATCGTTTGACGAAACAGTTCGTCAGCTTGAAACTACCGATCCGATGGACATTATCAACAACATACTTGTTGAAGCACTTAACGTTGTCGGTCGTGAGTTTGAAAAAGGTACAATGTTCCTACCTCAGCTTATGATGAGTGCAGAAACCGTCAAAAATTCATTTGACGCAATCAAGGCTCACATTGACCAAAGCGGTGAAGCACAGGAAAGCAAAGGTAAAATCTTGGTTGCAACGGTTAAAGGCGATATTCACGACATCGGCAAAAACATCGTAAAGGTGCTTTTGGAGAACTACGGTTATGATGTTTATGATTTAGGCAAGGACGTACCGCCCGAACTTATTGTCGAAACATTAAAAGAAAACGACATTCACATATGCGGACTTTCCGCACTTATGACTACAACAGTAGTAAGTATGGAAGATACAATCAAAGCAATTCGTGCGGCAGGACTTGATACAAAAGTATGGGTCGGAGGTGCGGTGCTTACACAGGAATATGCCGATATGATAGGTGCGGACAAATACTGCAAAGACGCACTTTCTTCGGTAACTTACGCAAATGAATTTTTCGGAAATTAATAAAAATTGAGAGTGCGGAGACAAATTAATCTAAGCAGATAAATCAAATGTCGATTTATCTGCTTTATTTTTTTGCAATAATGACAGATTTGAATTGACAAAAAGCAAAAAGAATGTTATAATCAATTCATAGTGAACAAATAGGAAAATAGGAGTATAAAATTACGGTATGGAAAATCAATTTGAACGAACGGAACTTCTTTTAGGAAAAGATGCCATACAGAAGCTGAAAAATGCACACGTTGCGGTTTTCGGTGTAGGCGGTGTAGGCGGTTTTGTTGTCGAGGCGCTCGTTAGGAGCGGTGTAGGCGAAATAGACGTTATAGACAAAGACACCGTTTCGCTTTCAAACATAAACAGACAGATAATCGCACTTCACAGTACTGTCGGACAACCTAAAGTCGAAGTTATAAAAAATCGTGCATTGGATATAAATCCAAATGTAAAAATAAACGCGTTTGAAACATTCTTCTTGCCCGATACGGCAGATATGTTTGATTTTTCAAAATATGATTACGTTGTTGACGCAATAGACACCGTAAAAGGTAAAATTGAAATAATACTTCGTGCCGAAAAAGCCGGAGTAAAAATTATCAGCTCTATGGGTGCGGGAAACAAGCTTGATCCGACACTTTTTGAAGTTTCGGACATTTACAAAACGTCCGTATGCCCTTTGGCGCGTGTTATGCGCCGCGAGCTTAAGGCAAGAGGTATAAAAAAATTAAAGGTAGTTTATTCAAAAGAAGAGGCTATCAAAATTCCGTCACCGAACGGCGAAAGACCCGTTCCGGGAAGTATTGCGTTTGTACCGTCAGTTGCGGGATTGATTATAGCCGGAGAAATAATTAAAGATTTGGTTAAGGAGGAATAACATTGAAAATTTCAACTAAAGGCAGATACGCCGTAAGGCTTATGCTTGACGTTGCAATTCACGGTATGGATAAAAACGTTTCTATGCGTGATGTTGCAGAACGTCAAAATATATCAATAAAATATCTTGAACAAATTGTGAGTATCCTTACCCGTGTGGGATACTTAAAGAGTGTGCGTGGTGCCCAAGGCGGTTACCGACTCACAAAAGCACCGTCAGAATACACAATCGGAGATATTTTGCGTACAACGGAGGGAACACTTTCACCTGTATCGTGTCTTGAAGATGAAGAAAATACTTGTCCGAGAGTTTCTGTGTGTCCGACAATAAAGCTTTGGAAAGGGCTTTATGATGTTATCAATAAATATGTTGACAGCATTACTCTTGAAGATTTGGTAAACGAAAGTATTGCAATCAATTCACTTGATTTTTGTATATAAAAATAACGGACGGCTACGGTTCGTACGCTGCGAATACAGTGTGTAGGGGCGATCATTGGTCGCCCTTTTTTAATTTCCGGTATTGTGCCACCCCTCAGTCAACTTCGTTGACAGCTCCCCTCAAGGGGAGCCTTTTTTTTGCCTCTCCTTGAGGAGAGGTGGCACGAAGTGTCGGAGTGGCGGCTTTTGCGGGATGTCGTGGATGCCGTCCCATACTAACAAACCACTCGGGCGACCAATGATCGCACCTACGAATAAGGTATTTACTTATTAATTACTTCTCCGATATTATTAATCTGAATTGAAATAGTTCCGTCATCGTTATTTATAAATTCGATATACTCATTATTTTGATAATATTCAGCCGGGAAAATAACTTCAACACCGATATCCGTTACAATTTTCACGTTTGACGCCAATTTCTTTGTAACATAGCTGTTCACTTCAACCTTTTGAGGTACGTTTGCTTTCTCGATTTTGTCGATAAACTCACTTTTCATACCCGGTTTACCGTCAAAAATTTTATCGGCAACCTGTTCGGTATCAATAAATTCCGTTTCGCCCTCCTCAATATTTTCGGTTATGTATTCTTTCATTTTTGAAAGTGTTTCGATTGTGTCACCGCCGTTTTCTTCCGTAACCTTTTTTGCAATTTTACATACTGCATTTACAGATTCTATTGAAGAAATATCATAAATACATTCAAGCAATACATCTGCGATAAGGTCGGTTGTTTCACCGTCGATTTTACGTTTTTTGCCGAGATATTTAATTGAAAAATCATCTTCAAATATAAACGCACATTCCGCAATTTTTTGTGAAGTAGTCGGCAAAATCGCATAATGGTTTATAATCTGATTTTTCACTTTACCATCGTCCTGCAAAACCTGATGTGTATACCCTATTTTATTTTCACACTTCAAAACCGCAAGCAACGGACGTTCATTAATCATACAATCGCAAACTATAAGGTCGGACGAATCGGGCTTATCCGATTGAGTAACTCCCTCATAAACGCGTTGTGCAATAAATTTCGACATTGTAATAAAATAATTTTCGTCCTTTATATACTCTGCCAAATGATATTTAAAACCGCTGTTTTCCGAAAATTCGGCATTTCGCATACTTGCGTCCTCAAAAACTTTTTCTATATGCTTTGTAATAAAACTATTTATACTTGCGTCTGTAACATCAAGTTCTTCTTCCGAGTACACACTCACACCCGAATTTGCGTCAAGTATATGTACAATCGCTCTTTTTAATGATGCTATCATTTTATCAATCCTTTCAAATCAAGTAAAATTTATTATACCACATCACTCAAAAAAAGTAAACATTGACAAACATAACTTTAGTGTTTATACTAAAAATATCTAACAGAAACGGCGGTGAAATTATGCAAAAATATAAAGACAAATCTTTGAATATTGAAGAAGGAATTGACGATTTACTCTCTAAAATGACAAACGAAGAAAAGGTCGGTCAAATGTTGCAAGTCAGCTACAACACGTTGAGCAAAGAAGATTACGAAAAGTACAAAAATCTCGGTATCGGCTCATTCCTGCACGTTTTGGGTGATGAGGCAGACGATATAAAAAAACGTGCAGAAAAGACACGGCTCGGCATACCGCCGATATTCGGTATTGACGCAATTCACGGTCACTGTCTTTTAAACGGTGCAACAGTGTTTCCGTCACAGCTTGCAATGTCGTCAAGTTTCAATCGCAAGTTAATACACGATATGGGCAAAGCTACTGCCAAAGAAGTTGTGGCAGACGGTCTTGACTGGACATTCTCCCCCGTTTTATGTATCGCAAGAGATTTAAGGTGGGGACGCGTAAACGAAACATTCGGTGAGGACAGTTATGTTATAGGCGAACTCGGCAAAGCCATAATTGAGGGATACGAAGAAGATAATTTGATTATTGCGTGTGCAAAGCATTACATTGCATACGGTGAGGCAACAGGCGGACGTGACGCGTACGACAGTGAAGTCAGTGAAAGAAAAATCAGAGAAGTATTCCTACCGCCGTTTGAAAAAGCCGCAAAAATCGGTTGTGGCTCGGTTATGACCGCTTACGGCACCGTTGACTCCGTTCCGCTTAACGCCAATCCGCGTATGGTAAGAGAAATTCTTAAAGACGAAATCGGTTTTGACGGATTTGTTGTGAGCGATTACGAAAATGTTTTAAATCTTGTCACCAGGCAATTCATAGCCGAAAATTTAAAAGACGCGTCCAAACTGTCGATTGAGGCAGGCAACGATATGAGTATGAATACGCACGAATTTTACGATTGCGTTTTGGAACTTATAGAGAACAACGAAATTGACATAAAATATATTGATGACGCGGTAAGAAGAATACTTAGAGCAAAATTCAGAATAGGTCTTTTTGACGGTAAAAAGACAGTTGACAGAAGCGTCATAAACTGCAATGAACACAAAAAACTTAACCACAAACTTGCACAGGAAAGTGCGGTTTTACTTAAAAATGACGGTACACTGCCGCTGAAAGGAAACAAAACCATCGCCGTTATAGGTCCTAATGCGGACGACATAAGAGCGATTTACGGCGACTGGACATATTTTTCACACCCTGTTCCGAAAGAAAACGTTACACCTATGGGCGACTACTACACGATACGTCGCGGTATGGAGGAAGTATTCGGAAAAGAGAATATTTTATACAGCAAAGGCTGTGACATTTTAGGTGAAGAAAATTATATTGATGACGCGGTAAAAATTGCCGAAAAGGCTGACGTGGTTGTATGTGTAATCGGCGACTGTCTTGCTCAAAACGGCGAGTATCGCGACAGAGCCGACCTTGAATTATCGGGTTATCAAACAGAACTTGTCAAACGTCTGATTGACACGAAAAAGCCCGTAATAGCCGTACTTGTAAACTGCAAACCGCTTTGCATAT
>ENA-UOOC01002698-UOOC01002698.1-human-gut-metagenome-genome-assembly--contig:-C48old-NODE-2698-length-12973-cov-6.796950_pt1 | contig 12973 bp, 9 predicted proteins | sample MGYA00242469_ERZ724016 | MGnify/ENA metagenome assembly ERZ724016 | reverse complement strand
GATAAGCTTGATAAGCATACCGTTCGGGTTGAGAGCGGGGATAAGAAGAACAACGTCTTTTTTGGAAATATTAAGCTTTATCATATAATTCTGACTACCCTTTATATATTTTTTCTGCAAAATCAGACAAAATTCCATGATTATTTTATCACTTGCGCTGCGCAAAGTCAATACGCTTTTCGCATTTTACAATATCATGCTGGAAAAATAAGGCACGTTGAACGCTGATGCCCTGTGTTTTGTCTTTTTCAATAAACGGCGGCGGTATTGTTTTTCTAAGTTTATGCATTTGTTCTTGCCAACTCCTATTGATTTTTTCGGGGAGGAAGTATATAATTAATAAGATAATAACAATCTTTTTTTAAAAGAAAAGGGGAGGTTAATTTGGTAAGAAATGATTTAAGAAACGTTGCGATAATCGCCCACGTCGACCACGGAAAGACTACTTTGGTAGACGGTATGCTCCGCCAGAGCGGCACCTTCAGAGCCAATCAGACCGTCAACGAAAGAGTTATGGACTCCAACGATATCGAGCGCGAAAGAGGCATAACCATTCTGGCAAAGAACACCTCGGTTATGTATAATAACATCAAAATAAATATCATAGACACCCCGGGTCACGCTGATTTCGGCGGCGAGGTTGAAAGAATCTTAAAGATGGTCGACGGCGTTATCCTGCTTGTCGACGCTGCCGAGGGTCCCATGCCGCAGACAAGATTTGTTTTGCAGCACGCCTTAGAGCTTGGGCACAGGGTAATAATTGTTATCAACAAGATAGACCGCCCCGACGCAAGAATCGACGAGGTTATAGACGAGTGCTACGAGCTTTTGATGGATTTAAACGCTTCAGACGAGCAGCTTGATTCGCCGATACTCTTCTGCTCAGGCAGAGACGGCACCGCTTCGGAGGATCAGAACGTTGCCGGAACCGATTTAAAGCCCTTGTTTGACAAGATAATCGACTACATCCCGGCTCCGGAGGGCGAGCCTGATGAGCCTTTGCAGCTGCTGGTATCCTCAATCGACTATAACGAATACGTTGGAAGAATCGCCATCGGCAAGATCGAGCGCGGCTCTATCAAGGTAAATCAGGAGGTTATGATAGGCGACTATCACGGCACCAAAAAGGAATACCGCGGCAAGATTGTCACCCTTTATCAGATAGCAGGTCTTGAAAGAGTGCCGGCGGATAAGGCGACCGTGGGCGATATCGTCTGCATAAGCGGTATTGAGAATATCACCATCGGAGACACCATCTGCGACATCACCAAATACGAGCCGCTGCCGTTCGTTAAAATAAGCGAGCCTACGGTTGAAATGACCTTTATGGTAAACGATTCGCCCTTTGCCGGCAGAGAGGGCAAGTTTGTAACCTCACGCCACATAAGAGAAAGACTTTTCAAGGAGCTTTTAAAGGACGTTTCTTTAAGAGTCACCGAAACCGACTCGACCGATGCTTTCAAGGTTGCAGGCAGGGGCGAAATGCACCTTTCCATCCTGATTGAAAATATGCGCAGAGAGGGCTACGAGCTGGGCGTTTCCACTCCGAGGGTTTTGTACAAGGAGATAGACGGCAAGCTTTGCGAGCCTATTGAAGAGCTTGTTGTGGACGTTCCCGAAGCAAGCGTCGGCTCTGTCATGGAAAAGATGGGTACCCGCAAGGGCGAAATGGTTTCAATGACCCCGCTTGGCTCACGCATGAGGGTGGTATTCCACGTTCCCGCAAGAGGACTGTTCGGATACAGAAACGAGTTCCTTACCGACACTAAGGGCGAGGGCATAATGAGTTCGGTGTTCTATGAGTATCAGCAGTACAAGGGAGACATCCCCCGCCGCTCAAACGGCTCGATGGTAGCATTCGAGTCGGGCGAGGCTGTCACCTACGGTCTTTACAACGCTCAGGAAAGAGGAGCACTGTTTATCGGAGCAGGTGTTCAGGTTTACGAGGGCATGATAGTTGGCGTATCACCCAAGCCGGGCGATCTGGTTGTTAATGTGTGCAAGAAAAAGCACCTTACAAACACCCGTGCCAGCGGCTCGGACGACGCTTTAAGGCTGATTCCGCCGAGAATCTTAAGTCTTGAGGACAGCCTGGAGTTCATTGCGGATGACGAGCTTGTTGAGGTTACCCCCAAGAGCATAAGACTTCGCAAAAAGACGCTTTCAAATGTTCAGAGAGCTAAGGACAGGGCGAAGATGTAATTATGAATAAAACCGCTCCTTGCAGATTTTCAGGTTTCTGCAAGGGGCGGATTTTTGCGCTTCGGTGACCGCAGATATAAAAGGCGGCTGACGCCGCAAGTGAAAAGAGAAAAGCGAAGAGAGAAGAGAGAAGAGATTCGGTATCAAGCGTTTCCCCCTTACGGTGAAACGCGTGCGATGGTTTTTTGGGTTTGCTTTGCAAACCGTTGGTTGCTTCGCAAGTGCATACAAAAAAACAGCCGGCAGCATTTAGCTGTCAGCTGTTTTTCGTTGCTTAATTATTCAGCAGCAGGAGCTCCGCCCTCTACATAGTTTGCACCGTAGTATGCAATACCGTCGCCGATATTCTGCATAACGTCCATAGTAGAGTCGTAAACGAACTCGGTTACAGTGCCGTTAGAAGCGGTGTAGGTAACGATGCTGGAAGTTTTGTCGCCACCGTTATCAGACAGAGTGTAGGTACCTTCAGAGTTCATTTCAGCATTGATGGTGTTGGACACCTTCATGGTGCCGCTCTCAGCCTTTTCATCATAAGCGCCAAGCTCGATGATGGAGGTCTCGGTATTGTCCTTATAGGTTCCGACGGGGCAAACAAGCTTGCCGCAGGCAGTGAACATGCAAAGAACCATAACGAGTGCCAGTGCTACAGAAATTAATCTTTTCATTTCAATTAATCCCCCGATAAATTTAATTTAGTCGATTATGTCAATCGCAACTTTATTATAATCCTTATAAATGTAGTTGTCAACAAATTCTATCGCATTTTCATATAACATTGTGATAAATGTACATTTTCATTTTCTATTTTGGTGAAAATTCCATAAAAAATAATATGACTATTTTTATTATGAGTTTCAAAAAATTGCATCCTGCTTTTTGACGTGCTTTTTTGACAGCTATTGCGCCCGCCGATATGTATAATAGTTCCCATAAGCCGGCAGTTGGTATTTAGGCTGAACAGCCGCCTACTCCTCCGCTTTTATCGGCAGGGGCGCCTTTGCACCGGTGAGCGACTCTATAAAATGCCGGATGATGTTCTTACGTGTGACTATCCCGATAAAGCAGTCCTTGTCGTCTATCACCGGCACGAAGTTCTGGTTGAGGGCAAGCTCGAAAAGCTCATCCATGGTTGCGGTGATTCGCGCCGCGGGGGTCACCTTTTTCGGAAGGATATCCCGCAGCTTTAAATCCTCGGCGTCGTAAATCGAAACGCCGTCGGTGTCCTCAATGCTTTCATCCAGCATATACCATAGAAAGTCCCCCTCGGTTACGGTGTTGACATACTTGCCCTGCCTTGAAATAACCGGAATTGCGGTGTAGCCGTGGTGTTTCATTTTTTCCAACGCCTGACGGATAGTGAAATCATCGTAAACATAGGCGACATCCTTTTTAAGAGTAAGGAAAAAGGCTATATTCATACTGTCATCTCCAATTGCAGTGATTAGTTATCCCATGGGAAGGACGGCTCAACGCCGTCTATCCATACATACTTTTCAAAATATTCCTCCAAGCAAAGCCCGCTGTCCATAATATCCCGGGCGTATTTCACCCCGACGTATCTGTAGTGCCAAGGCTCGTAGATGTAGCCGGTGATGTCCTCCTTGCCCTTGAGGTAGCGAAGGATAAAGCCGTGCTCCGGCGCGTGGACTTGCAGCCATGCAAACTCCTCGGTGTCCTCAAAGCCGGTGTAGGTGTCCCAGTCGTCCTCGGTGATGATGTCCGCAGCTAAGCCTGCGTTATGCTCGGAGCCGCCAGGAGGGGCAATGTTTATGGAGGTGTCGTAGTAAGCCTCATCGTAGGTCATGCCGTAGTCCTCCATGCGGGATTTTACGTTTCTTTCAAACAGCTTTTTCTGATAGTTCACCGTGCGGTAAGCAGACAGCACTTTGAGGTTTATGCCGTCCTCTTTGGCGGCGGCTATCATCTCGCACATATGCTTGGCTGCTGTTTTTTCCATCTCATAGCTGCCCTGAACGTAGTCGGTTTCAATTTCGTAGTCCTCGGGCAGAAGATAGGTTTTGTTTACGACATAGAAAAAGTCGTCCTCGTCCTGATAGATATAGTCTTCGTCTATGGGTTCTTCACCGCTTTCCTCCGGCTGAGAGGAGCTGTCGGTCGTTGACTGAACCGTGGGTTCGGTTGTTGTCTGCTCTTCGGTCTGACCGACGATTTTAACCTGAGTGACAGCCTCGGTCTGTGCTTCGGACTGCGTTGTAGTGACAGCCTCGCTCTGATCTGCCGAGGTAACCTCGGGCTCTGTTGTTGCGGGAGTGGTGCAGTCGTGTTCTACACAGGTGGACTGGGTGGTGGTGACTGTTGTAACCTCAGTTGCTGCGTTACTCTGCGTGACGGGATTGCTGATATCAGCCGGATTATTATTATGTTCCGCGCAGCCTGCACAGCTTAAAACCACTACAGCGGCGGCGCAGATAAGTAAAATTCTTTTCATGTCTGACCTCTTTTATTTATATTTTTGTCATGATTATTTTAGCACAATCGCGCTGAATTGTCTACACCTCATAGATTACAAACTGCTTACATTTTTATTACAAGTGAAAGGATGAGTTTTGTGAAAAATACGGATATGAAAAAGAGCATAACCGAATTTCTGGCAGGAGGGCTTTTTGCGTTTACAATGTTTGTCGTTTCGGGATTCGTGATTTACTTTGCGCAGGCTCAGGGACTTTTCGACTTTGTCAGAAGCCTTGCGGTTGCCTCGGCAGACATCTCCTCCTACCGTTCCTCAAAGGCGGACGCTCCCTCGCCGGAAGAAGCCGACGGCGGCTTAAAGCCTGAACCCGCACAGGAGCAGGATCGGGGATATCGGGAAAGCGAGTTTCTTGTTTCTGATATGCTGCAAAAGCTGTCAAACGACTCCGGCTGGGCGTTAGACCAAGCCCCCAAGGAGACTGAGGAGCCGGAGGACAAATCTGAAGCGCCGTCCGGCGAGCTGAAATATCCTGACAGCTTAGGCGAAAGCGGCGGCAGGATAATCCGCAGGACATATTCCTACAACCCCTCCACCACCTGCATTAATCTCCCGAACGGCGGAATGCTGCGGAACAGCGCGGATATAGACATGGATTACATAGCCGAGCAGGTTGCAAAGCAGCCCGAGCTTAATATCTCGCTCGACGGCAGCCCGCAGGTGCTTATCATGCACACCCACACCACCGAGTGCTACGAGCCGGAGGCGCGGGACAGGTTCGACGCGGATTTCGGCTCGCGGACTACCGAGCTTGACAAAAGCGTTGTGGCAGTCGGAAACGAGATAACCGCAGCCCTTGAAGCCGCCGGAATAGGGGTAATCCACGACGTAACCGTTCACGATTATCCCCGATACACAGGCGCGTATGACCGCAGCTCGGTGACGGTTGAGAGAATCCTCAGCGAGAATCCCACCATACAGATAGTGCTTGACATCCACCGCGACGCAATAGAATCGGACGGCGAGCGCTACGCCCCGATATGCACGGTTGACGGCGAGACAGCCGCCCAGATAATGATAATCTGCGGCTGCACAAACGTCCCACAATACAGGTACAACCTGCGGTTCGCGGCAAAGCTGCAATCCAAGCTGGAAAGCGATTACCCGGGCTTTACGCGCCCGCTTCTGGTAGCCGAGCGCAACTACAATCAGGAGCTGACAAAGGGGTCGATACTGATTGAGATGGGGTCGAGCTCGAACTCGCTGGACGAAGCGAAATATAGCGGGAGATTGCTGGGAATGAGTCTGGCTGAAATGCTGGTTGAGATGGCGGAAGCGGGAGATGAAGCAGAAGCGGAAGCGGAAGCTTCTGCGCTCCGGTGACCGCAGATAAAAGATAAGAGAGAAAAGTGAAAAGATGCGGTGTCGGCTTGTGCCGACAGGATTTTAAGACGCGTCGCCGGCTTCCGCCTTGCTCCGCTTCTGCACTCACTGCCCACCAAAATTAAAAAAGGACACAGTTGAGCAAATCACCAAGTATCTCTTCAAAGAACTGAAGTACGATTATCAAAATAATAGAAGAACCGTGTTCTACGTTCTGGGCGAACGAATCATCACCAAGGAACGGCAGTAAAATCAAGCCAGCGAACGCGCCGCTTGCAGGCAGTGAAAAGTGCGGAAAAGGGGTGAGAGGGTGAAGGGAAAGAGGGTTCAAGGGGGAGAAACGTGAGAAGCAGTAAGTGCTGCGCACTAACTGCGGGCGGGGGAAATCCGCACTTTTGTTCGGATTTTGCTCTTCCCCCGTCTCCCCTTAGGTTCATCCCCTTTAACCCCTGCAGGCAGTCGGACAAATATCAAACGGCTCACACGGTGTAACGAAGTTTCCTTACATACATCCCGCAGTCCGTCAGACAGGTCACAAAACGCTCACCCAAAGGCGATTTTTCCGACTTTTTTCTTTTTCCCTCTTGTCCTTTTTAATTTTTTGTGCTACAATAGCATTTAATCTCATACTTTAAAATGGTAAACGGATTCGGGCTTGCGGAAAAGCGGTCTGATTCGCGAAAGGAAGGTCAACATATGAAGGCTGTAATATCAGTTATAGGAAAGGACGCCGTTGGAATACTTGCAAAGGTCTCCGCAATGTGCGCGCAGTACAATGCAAACGTCACCGAGGTTACTCAGTCGGTCTTGCAGGACGTTTTTGCAATGGTTATGCTGGTGGACATCACCAAGCTGAATATCCCCTTAAGCGAGCTTTCGGACAGAATGAGCGCAATGGGCAAAGAGATGGGTCTTTCCATCTATGTCATGCATGAGGATATATTCAATACCATGCACCATATATGAAAAATAAATGGTGGACTTTTATGGTGTTATCTCGAAGAATAACACCTGTGTTTATCGAAGATTAACACTGTGTTTATCGAAGATTAACACTATATATAATCTGTCAACAGGAGTGACATTATGATAAATTTAAGCGATATTCTTGAAACTATCCGAATGATTCAGGACGAATGCCTTGACATACGCACCATAACCATGGGCATATCACTGCTCGACTGTATCGATTCGGATATAGACAAGGCTTGCGAAAAGGTCTACAAAAAGATTACCACCTGCGCTAAGGATTTGGTAAAGGTCGGCAATGAAATCGAAAAGGAATACGGCATTCCCATCATCAACAAGCGCATATCGGTAACGCCGATTGCTATGATTTCGGCAGCCTGCCACCAAAGCCCCGTTAAGTTTGCCATCACCATGGATAAGGCGGCTGAGGCGGTCGGGGTAAACCTTATAGGCGGCTATTCCGCGCTGGTGCAGAAGGGCTTTTCGGCGGGAGACAAAGAGCTTATCGAGTCCATTCCCGAAGCATTAAAGCTCACCTCACGCGTTTGCTCCTCGGTAAACGTCGGCTCGACCAAGGCGGGAATCAACCTTGACGCCTGCAAGCTTATGGGCAGAATCGTCCGCGAGACTGCGGAGGCAACCGTTGACTCAGCATGCTTCGGCGCGGCAAAGCTGGTAGTTTTCTGCAACTCGGTCGACGACAACCCCTTCATGGCAGGAGCTTACCACGGCGTGGGCGAGCCTGACTGCATTATAAACGTAGGCGTTTCGGGTCCCGGAGTGGTGAGAGCGGCTTTGGCAAAGAACCCCGGCGCGGACATCAACGAGGTTGCAAACATAATAAAAACAACCGCTTACAAGATAACAAGGGTCGGTCAGCTGGTTGGAGTCACCGCCTCGGAGCGGCTGGGCGTCCCCTTTGGAATAGTTGACCTTTCGCTTGCGCCTACCCCTCAGGTCGGCGACAGCGTTGCCCATATATTAGAAGAAATCGGTCTGGAGCAGTGCGGAGCTCCAGGAACCACCGCCACCTTGGCGCTTCTGAACGACGCCGTTAAAAAGGGCGGAGTTATGGCTTGCTCGTCGGTGGGCGGACTTTCGGGCGCGTTCATACCTGTCTCGGAGGACGCCGGCATGATAGCCGCGGCAAAGTCAGGCTCGCTGACGATTGAAAAGCTTGAAGCCATGACGGCGGTCTGCTCGGTGGGACTTGACATGATAGTAGTCCCGGGAGACACCACGTCTGACGCTATCGCCGCGATTATCGCCGACGAAGCCGCAATCGGCATGGTAAACTCCAAAACCACGGCAGTAAGGGTCATACCAGCAATCGGCAAGAGCATTGGCGAGGAGCTCGACTGGGGCGGACTGTTCGGCTGCGGACCTGTTATGCGGGTGAATACCATGTCGCCATCGAAGTTTATTAATCGTGGAGGACAGATTCCCGCGCCGCTGCATAGTTTGAAGAACTAAGAAGCGGCTTGCGCCGGAGTGATGCACTCGCTTCGCGAGCGTGATGAGTGATGTCGCTTCGCTGGCGCTCGCTGTGATGCACGGCTTACGCCGCGATGAGGTGTCAAGCGTTTCATCTGGCGATGAAACGCGCGTGACGGATTCAAGATACGCCTTCGCCGACGGATTTTAAGAATAATAATCCCGTTCCTGTGCAAATAAGCACGGGAGCGGGATTTTTTGTTTGCTGACATCACTAAAAAAGATAGAAAGAGGATAAAAAAACAAGCTTACTTTTTCCGCGCTAATTGCGTTAAAAGAGAGCTATTTTTCCAATATATCATTAATTATCGCCTGAACATGGGCTATCTGCCGCTTTGTAAGACCCGCAACCACCAGCGGCTGTGAGCTTGAAAGTCCGAGAAGGTAATCGGTGCTGACGCTGAAATATCCGGCTATTCTTATAAGCATATCGATTGATGGCTGTATATTGTCGTTTTCCCAGTTTGAAACGCATTGCTTGGTTACGCCAAGGCTTTTTGCCAGTTCCACCTGCGTTATTCCCTTTGAAAGCCGAAGCTCCTTTAGCCGGGTGCTGAACATAGTCATATACATCTCCTATCAATATCGTTTTTAGATACTATTATAGCATTATAAAAAGATTTTAACACAGAGTATTGACAAATTTAAAATACTATAGTATACTAATATTTGACCAAATGGCAAATATCATACTAAATTGAGGAGGAAAAAGTATGAAACGATTTATCAGCGTACTTTTATCATTGGTTATGATGCTTGGGCTGCTGGCTTATTTACCGATTCAGGTAAAGGCGTATGAAGAAGTTAAGTCAACTGTCTACACTGATTGTGATTTAGTGGGAGGGAAAGGAAACTATCAATTCAATGCACGTAAGTATTTAAAGGATAACGGAACAATAAATTATCGGGCATGGAGTCAGTGCCATCTTCCGTGGGGACTGTATAAGCTTGGTAACAATACTGACTATGCGACGTTTAATGCATGGGGCTGCTTTGTAGTAGCTGCTGCAAAAATAGCTGTTCAGTCAGGAAATTACACTGTAAATAACATGGATCCCGGCATTATGAACGAGCTGATGCAGAGAAATGGCTGTTTTGCTTCTACTAATGGAAACTTTACAAATCTTTCAAAGATAGCAAATCTCATAGGTATGACTTACTCAGCATCATCATTTGATAAAATTGTATCTACGCTGAAAGCTGACAGCAGCACACAGTTTATTATCCATGTTAATGGTAAATATGGAGATCACTATATACCTGTAAATAATGATCTGACAATTAAGTACGGAGAAGTTTACATCGATGATTCGTGGACTTCAAACGGAACCACAATGTCGTCAAACTTTACAACTGCAAGAAATGGGTATCAGACCAGAACTGATTGCTCAACAATAAACGACTATGTCAAGAAATTAGTTGGCGTAAGATTTGCTAATGCAAAGGCAACTAATAACTATACCGTTAAAAGAGTATTTATGTTCACAAAAGGTGTATCTACGCCTTCTGGCGTGATAATAGAATCCTATTCAAATAAAACAGCTGGCACAACCGGCGATACATGGCTTTACCCAGCATTTAAGGTAACTGTTCCGAATTACAAAAACTCAAAAGTCTCGACAGTAGGTTATTCAGTATATACTGTAAACGACACGGAAATGTTCAGATTTGAGGAAACCTACCGTTCGGGCGTAAATCAGGACGGTACATCATATAAGAACACCTTCTTCGGCGCAAGAACCGATGGCGGAGCCAACATGGATCTTGAAAAGGATATTTATAATATCAAAAAAGAATACCTGACTGATTTAAGATTTCTTCCGGGTCATAATTATATTGTACGTGGATTTGTTGTCTTTGATGGAAAGAGATACGAAAGTGATGGGCACTGGATGAAAACAACTGGTATAGGTGATCAACATATGTATGATGACGGTTATGTAGCGGCGGAACCTACTTGCATATACAAAGGTGTAATGAAGTATATCTGCCGTATGTGTGGTTGTAGTAAAACAGAGTCCATCCCTCCAAAAGGTCATACCCCAGATACTTCCTATCCCTGTGTATCTCCTCAAAAATGTATTGATTGCGGAATAGAGCTTGCGCAGCCAAAAGGTCACAAGTGGGACAGCGGAACTATGATAATCCAGCCAGACTGCACAACAAGTGGAGTTAAGAGATACACCTGCACAGTTTGCGGCACTCCTAATACAGATTTTATCAGTGCATTAGGTCACAACTATTATGGAAATTTCTGGTATAGCTCACATCCCCACGAACAGTACCAAAAATGCACCCGTTGCAATGCTGAAAAGAAGACCGGCAGCACCAAAAAGGTGGATGGCTGCAGCATATGCTATCCAACCGTAACCTTCACCATCACCTACAACGCCAACGGCGGCACAGGCACACCGGCTTCTCAGACAAAAACAAGCGGCAAAGCGCTGACGTTATCGTCAACTAAGCCAACAAGACAAGGCTATACCTTCCTCGGCTGGGCGACAAGCTCGGGCGCATCAAGCGCACAGTATAATCCTGGAAGCTCGTTTACGACTGATGCTAATACCACGCTTTATGCCGTTTGGAGGAAGAATGCAGTACCGACAGGGGCACAGATAGTTGTGGGAAATGTGACAGCCGCACCAGGAAGCACAGTAATGGTGCCGATTGAGATTAAAAATAACCCAGGTGTAATGAGTGTATCATTCAGAATGAAATACCCGAACGCGGCAATTACGCTTATTGATTCTGGTGATAAAAATCTTGTTGGTACGTCAGTATCTAATCCTAATTTTAGTCTCATGCCATATTTATATAGTTGGTATACACCCAACTTTGATAATTTTACTGGCAATGGAATATTAGCCACACCAACATTTAAAATTAGTCAGAATGCGCCTGAAGGTATATATGATATAATTATTGAGCCAAATGGAATAGTTGATAAAAGCAACCATAACATTAATTTTGAAGTTGTTGTAGGTCAAATTGCTGTTTCAAAGGTTCTTTGTGGTGATGTTGACAAAAACGGTGTTGTAAACATGCTGGATGGAATAGCAATTATGAAGCATTACAATAAATGGACAGGCTTTGAAACCGGAAGTAAGTATAATTTTAGTAACGCAGTTGCAGATGTAGACGGTAACGGAGTTGTTAATATGCTTGATGGAATTGCAGTTATGAAGCATTATAATAAGTGGTCGGGATTTGAAACCCTACCATTAAAAAAATAAGAGAGGTATTTATCTATGAAAAAGTTTTCAATTATTTGCGTTATTGTAATGTTGTTTGCGGTTTTCGGAGCAATATCATTGTCCGCAGCTGAACAACCTACAATAACTATTAACTCTGAAAAGCAATTGTATGCTGCTGGAGATAAGGCAACAGTCAACATTGAGTTTACAAATAACACTAGAGTACTGTCATTTTCCGTAAGAATGCTCTATGATAAAGACGTTCTGAAGCTTATTGATAACGGAGATACAAGCCTTTTAGGTACTTCTATGTCAAACGAAGACTATAATGTATACCCATATCCATATGCATGGTATGAGCTTAAGGGCACAACGAAGAGCGGAGTTATTGCATCTCCAATTTTCCAGATTAAGGAAGGAACTCCTAACGGCAGATATAAGATAACTGTTGAGTATACTTCTGGCGATATAGTAGATACTAGTTCAGAAAATATTCCAGTTAAAGTTATCAGCGGATATATCGAAGTCACCTGCCCCCACGCCAACAAAACCTCAGTCGCCGCAGTTTCCGCCACCTGCGCGTCAACCGGAACAAAAGCGCATGAAAAGTGCTCCGCTTGCGGCAAGCTCTTCTTAAATGGCAAAGAGGCGACCGAGGCTGAAATCAGCACTCTTATAGACCCCACCAACCATACAGGTGAAACAAGGTTAGATGGCAAGCTTGATCCCAAATGCTCCACGGAAGGCTATACCGGTGATACCGTATGCACAGGCTGTGAGACAGTTATAACTAAGGGCAAGGCTATTCCTCCAACCGGCGAGCACAAGGAAGAGGTAAGAGACGCTAAGGAAGCCGACTGCACCAACGAGGGTTATACCGGTGATACAGTATGCACAGACTGTAAGAAAGTCATATCTAAGGGCAAGGTTATTCCTCCCGACAACACCAAGCACAACTATCAGTGGGTAGTAGATAAGAACGCCACCTTCGAGGAAACCGGTCTTAAGCATGAGGAATGCACGCGCTGCCACGATATGCGCAGCCTTGATACTGTGATTCCGATACCGATATGCGAGCATTCAGCCATGCAGCATTTCGCGAGCGTTTCGGCAACCTGCAAAAAGCAGGGTACCAAAGAGCATTGGTATTGCTCTGAATGCAACAGAAAGTACCGCGACGAAAAGGGAATGCTTTTAGTAAACAGCGAAGATGAGCTTATAGTTCCTGTAGACCCCAATAACCATGTAAACACCGAGATTCGCGACGTTAAGTCTGCAACCTGCTCTTCCGAGGGCTACACCG
>ENA-UOOC01002692-UOOC01002692.1-human-gut-metagenome-genome-assembly--contig:-C48old-NODE-2692-length-12985-cov-9.753055_pt1 | contig 12985 bp, 10 predicted proteins | sample MGYA00242469_ERZ724016 | MGnify/ENA metagenome assembly ERZ724016 | reverse complement strand
GTCAGTCCGGACATTCCGAGGCCGTCTCCATAGGTAATCTCTGCCGCCATGGGAACGGTCTCCATATAGGTCTTCGCCTTTGCCACCGTCACATCGATCATCATGGTGAAGGACTTATAATTATTGTCCTCCGGCTGAAAGCGTGCCTCGTAACTATTGATTCCGGCCTCCGGGATCCCGCCGGGATTCACCCATGACCAGCTGCCGGACACCATTTCCTCCTTACCGTCAACCGTCCATGACAGGCTTCCCTTCGAGAGGCTTAGATCCGCCAATGTCTGTGCCGGATCATATATAATACCCTTCTTTTCCGGTGCCGGTTTTGAATTTACGTTCGGTGTTGCCTGATCCACTGTAATTTTCACGAAGTCTGTCAATACGGCATACCTGTCATCAGCCGGCGTAAACTTCCATGTCGCTCTTTTCATACTGCAATCCGGTACCATTGTCTCGTCTTCCCATGCCAGTGTACCTTTCAGAGTATTTCCCTCAGCATCCACAAACTCTACCGGTTCAAATTCCAACGCAGAAATTCTGCCGCCGTAGGTCATAACGCTGTTCTTCAGGGCAACCTTCTGGCCTTCCCTGACATACACCTCCATCTTGGAACTCCATGTAACATGGAAGACAATATTACTGTTTGTGTAATTTTCAAGTTCCACCGCTATCTTAATCTGTGCACTCTCATCCGCTGTGTTCTTCAGGATCCGATAGGGCAGCATGCCGGTGGTATCGTCAAAGTCCTCCTTGTCGATCAACACCTTATCATGACTTGTCACGCCGGTAATTTGTATCCTGCCACAGTCCTGGGGTAAAATTGCTCTGATATCCAGCGCCCCCTCATGGTCGCAGTCAAAATAAAAGCCTTTGTCTGTTCTGGAAGCAGCCAGATCTTTTTTGTCTGCTACAATCGTGATGGTCTTCTCCGCCGCATTGTAATTCTGACTCTCCGGCAGATACGCTCTGACCTTTGCCGTTCCCGCTTTCAGAATCGTCACGGTGCCGTCTTCCGCAACGGTTACCACACCTTCTCCATCCGTCAGCTCGTACTGTATTGCCGACTCTGTATGGTTTGCCGTCGCATCGAGTCTGAATGAACCATCCCCATAGGTTTTGGTAACGCTGTCCACTCCGGTAAGCACTGTGTCCGCCCTTTTCACGGTCAGCGTACCGTGTTCGGCATAATCACCTGCCGCATCCTTGTAGTTCACGGATATTCTATACTTTTCATTTCCGGAAACTACCTTAAATCTATAATCACCGACATCCGAGGCTACCGTCGCATCTGTCTCCAGTGTGAGACTGGCAAGTATCTCCTCTTGGGTATCCCCGGGCACCAGCCGGCTCCAGTCAACGGTTAAATCGCTTATTGCAAGCATCGGGGTTTCCTGCCCATAGGTCTTCTCCAGATTTGCCACAGCTACACGAAGGTATCTCTTTTCCACCTGCGGCGTTACCTTTACGGTCACACTGTCAAAGGTGCTGTCTGCAGGTGTAAAGGTCAGCTCATACTCTGCGGTTGTGCCCGGAACGGGATACTCCTCTGCATTGCTGTCCGTGATGCTCCAGGTACCCTCCAGGGCACTGCCCGCCGGATCCGCCGGGTTGATGACTGTTCCGCCGGAAATCGTAAATTCCTTAGCCTTCGTGCCGTAAATACCGCTTAATTTAGGCTCTGCAGACACGACCGGCATAATCTTCTTCCATGTCACCGTCGCCGCATTGCTGCGGAACGGATATCCGTCACAGGTGATCACACAGTAATAGGTCTGGCTCGTTCCCGCACTCTGTCCCTGAATGGTCAGTGTGGCTGACGTTGCACCGTCTACCGCCGTACCGGTGCTGCCCTCCGCATCTGTGAGATACCACTGATAGGTCAGCTCCTTTTCCGATGCAGCAGTCACGGTAAGTGTCTCCTGCCGTCCTGCCCATGCCGTCTTATCCTCCGGCTGCTGTGTAATCTGAGGCTCCGGAAGCTGCTCTACCTTCACGGCATAGGCAAACTTGTTTCCATTTAACGCCGTCTCATCCAGAATCCAGTCACCGGCGGAGCCATCGTCCTCCATCCGTCTAAAACCATAGCCCTCGGAAAGCAGATCCCGCAAAGTTCCAGAACCCACTTGCACACTCATGCCATCGAACGGGTCCGCATGTCTCGACATATGGTAGCTGCCGCCCTTCAGGCTTAAAGTTCCCGACTCATGGGACACTCCCTCAAAGCTGCCGTCAAGGATTGTGACTGTTCCACCCGCCACATACATGACCGATTCCATGACTGTCCCATCAATGGTCGTCTCGCCGCCGTATGTCGCCAGATTAAAACCATACAATGTTTTCTCCCATAAAATCTTTAAGTTCTTCTCCAGTCTCAGGCTGCCACCCGTGACATCCAAAACGTTACTTTTATCATAGCCTGTCAATGTTCCGTTTTCTATCGTTACTGCACCGCCGGCAATCTTAAAGAGAGTTCCCGACGTTCCATTTTTGATATTGTGTCCACCCAGATCCAGCGTTACCGTGCCATTTTGCAATTTGGCGCACTGCTCTCCAGTCGCAGTCACATCCGTGTAAAAATACACGGTATATTCCTTGCCGTCAACCAGCTTTTCCGTCTCGCTGCACAGGGTTTCCCACGACGTACAGTATACGTTTCCCTCCTCCGACCGGACAGCTGCCAGCACCTGTATGCCACAGTTCCCACAGACCCCGGTGGTCTGATCCAGATCGGCATGTTTGCAATCCGCGATCAGTGCATTGCAGTACTTGCAGTACCCTTTCTCATATACATGTTCCTTACACGAATATGCCTCTATTTTGCCTGAAAAGTCCTCCGCATCCAGTTCCGCTCTGGTATAGCGTATTCCGGTCTCCGGGTTTTTCACTCCATAGCCGGCCGGGAAGGCTGTACTGCGCTTCAGATACGGGTAAATGCAGTTCAGATTGCCGATGGTGCCGCCGGTAATGGCAAGGCCTACATTCCTCCATTCTATTTCCTCCACGCTTCCCGAAGAAACCCTGCAGCTACCCTCAGAAAAGTTCAGTTTAGCAATACTTGCTCCTTCTATGCATACAGTTACATCAGTCTGCGTCACGCTGAGCATTCCTGTAACCTTGACGTTCTCCTTGAACACCGCTGTTTTTTCCCGAGCAACATAGACACCTTTGCCCCGCAGTTCCCCGCCAGCTTGTGAAGACATCACAATGAACGTATTACTTATTAACACCAAAGAATAATCTTCCGGTGTCACCAGAGCATGCCCCGCCAGATCCAGTGTTATCGTGTCTGATTGATTACTTCCAATCGTCCAATTAACATCCGCCAGATCTTCCTGACAATCATCTAATAGCGTCAGTGTTGCGTCAGAACCTTTTGGCAGTGCCGCCACTGCCTCCGACAGACATGTATAGTATGTGGTGGTCTCACCTACAGTCAGACTGACCACATCATCTGCAGAACCGCTCTCCCCCGACAGCGTTGCAATTCCGTATTGCCCGCCGGATGCCTTATCTGCGACTGTCCCGGAATTCCCACTCACGGTAGCGCTCCCCACCGCTGTCTTTGTCATTGCTGCATCCGGCTCGTCAGATGCCGTCGTCACCGCTGCCTGCTTCTGTCCCGCCGCTGCCACTTTCAGCGCCGATGGTTCCACCGTACTACCGGCGATGAGCACCGCCAGCGCTACTGCCATGATTCTTTTCCACCTTCTGGTCTGCTTCTTCATACTCTTTCTGCCCGCTTTCCTTTACTATCTCGGTTACAAATATTTGTACTGATATTGTTTTCTATTCTATACGGATTCGTCTTCCCTGCGCAAGGCGACCTGCACGAAACGACAGTTTTACGCACGAATGACATTGGGAAGGATTTGTGCTATACTATCCAAAAATACTGTTATACTGAAAAAGCTATAAAAACTGGTGTGTTCGAGACCTTCCACACGTAAAACAAAACTTATACTTTTTCAGACATTCCAAACACTATGCAGTCAAATGTCCGAAAAACTATCAAAATAAAATTAAAATATTTGACTTCCTATACCACCTTTGTCAGATAATTGGTCTGGAACAAAAAAGAACCCTGCCTACAAATTGCATAGGCAGGATCCTTTGAAAATTATATATATTTTGTTATATACTGAATAAGTCGTATTATATAACTTCTGGCTTTCTCGCATAACCAGACGAATGCACAACAGATAAACATAAAACACGCAAACATCATACATGGTATTTCCCTTTTCCTTATGCGTACCGATCACAAGATAGAAAAGGTTGGCTAAACAGTTCTCCTCGACCATGGGAATTAAAGTGTTGGTGTGGATTTTCTTCATCATGTTGATGGTGAAAAAGTTCTTTTTATCCATTACCAGTTCCCCTGCTTCGGATAACTCCAGACCATACACCTCATCTGTGGTAATGCCTTTCAGGGCATCTCTGATCTGCTTCTCTGTCAGTTCCACGACTTCTCCCTTGGGTAAGCTGTAGGCTTCATAACAGATTGCTCTTGCTCCTAAAAAGATCTCGTTGGTTACTACTAATTTTCTGCACATAATTTTTTCCTCCTGCGTTTCGCATTTACTATTTTGTTTCGGACATTTTCTTTTCTGTCCTCCTTACATTTAATACAATAACGCTGGGAAAATGTTTTGGCAGTGGCGAGAATAGCCAGAGATTTTATAGGGTGATTAGTGATGATGTAGAAGCCTCATGTTCTCCGACACTTCTCTTGCAGACTTTGTCTTTCCCTCGTCACTCTTTTTGATGGATTCAGCAAGTTCCTTTACCAGTTCATTCTCACTTAAACTCTTAATGTTGTGTGACTCTGACCGATTGTATAAGTTGTCCTTAATCATGAGTTATCCTCCTCTACAAAATAACCAATTTTGAGCCTGTCAATTTTGGTGTATATTTCAGAAAAATAAAGTATGCTTTTACTAAACTATCGCTTATAATAAAAATGGAGTGTTACCAAAACGGTAAGCGGTTCACCTTTCGCCAAAATGATGACATTTTGAGAGCTTCCAGTATTATTGGAGGTGATACAGATGGGAAATCTATTGAAAGGTACATAAGATGCTGGGAACAGTGGTAGGCATTGTCGGTATTGTTGTTACGATCATCAGTATCATCGTAACGCTTATCAGTATCGTACAGACTGCACAGAAACATAAACATCAAAAAAGCAACCGCCCTCGCCAGGAATAGGTTGCTTTCTTGATCTGTAACTAAAAACCAGGTGAACCGTTGCTGTACGGTAACACTCTTTTCTTTTATTATTATCTTAACACTCTCTTTTGATTTCGTCAATAAAATTCACCATTTACATAAGTCCCCTGAAATGTCTTAAATCTCTATAAAGCGGAGAATAAACCCATTTTCAAGGTTTTTCCCTTATCTGGTTCTATCTCCCCTTATCTAATCCTGTGCCTGAATTGTGCCAAAATTGTACCTAGGCTTGACTTTTTCCGGAATACTGGTATACTGGTAAGGCTGAAACGCCCTGAAATCAAGGCTTTTCGGAAATCCATTCGTGTGTTCGAGACCTTCCACACGTAAAACAAAACTAAAGGAGAAAACAAATGAACAAAAAAGTACTGTACCTCGTACACGGAGCGGTGATCGCTGCTCTCTATGTTGTGCTGACCATGTTAGCCAACGCTCTGGGACTGGCTAATTATGCCATTCAGGTCCGCTTCTCGGAAGCCCTGACGATTCTTCCCGTATTTACCCCTGCTGCCATACCGGGACTTTTCCTGGGATGTATCATCAGCAATACCATGACCGGCTGCATGCTGCTTGACATTATCTTCGGCAGCCTGGCAACGCTGATCGGTGCATTTGGCACTTATCTGCTGCGTGATAAGAGCAAATGGCTGGCTCCTCTGCCTCCCATCATCGCCAACACCATCATCGTTCCTTTCGTGCTGGCTTATGTGTATCATTTAGAGGGTGGCATTCCTTATTTCATGCTGACCGTAGGCATCGGGGAAGTGATCTCCTGCGGCATCCTGGGCATGCTGCTTCGCACCGTGCTGCAGAAATATCGCAAATACATTTTTGACGTACAGAAATAAGTTATGATGCCAGGGTCAAAAGGTCTAAGCCCACATGAGCTTGCTCATATCGGGTGGGATTGTGGGAGTGCGTAGCACGGAACAATCCGCAGGCATCAAAGTCGGGGGCTTTTGCCCCCGACATCATAAGCTATTTAATTCTCTGTTCTCATGTATGTGATGAAATGATTGCCATTCTCAGCAAACCACGCTGTGGCATCGTTCATTCCTTTCTTATACAGCTTTCCGGTGGACGGCTCCATGATGACAACGTTGAATTCATTAAATCCGGTCACCAGCACCGCCTCGCCATCCTCCAGGATCGCCAGTACCGGAATATCCTGATTCACATAATACAGTACCGCATCCAGACTACAGCCGCTCAGATCCAGTACCTGTACGCCTGTCATATTTTCTTCCAGAATCTGTATTGCCGTCTTGCCCTGCGCCAGGTCATATTCGGTGTTGCGGGTGATTCCGGCATGCCGCAGGATATTGTCCAGACATACCGTCAGGCTGTTCTTCTGGTCCGTGACACTTTCTTCCTTGATTGCCATGATCTGGTTCCTGCTGACACGATTGCCCTTCAGCCATACCGTAATGCCTCGGTCGTTCGCAACAACCCCGGAGGAATCGTAGGCTTCCTTCACCGCTTTCCCGGGAGCACTGTAAATGCCCTGTACCCCATAAGCATTGTATACATAATATCTGGAAACTTCGCTGACCGCATCCAGTGTCAGTTCTCTTCCGCCCTCAAATACGACCTCCTTCGGATTCAGCACCTTGATAGTCTTGGTATCAATGGTTGTCTTGGTCTGTATCTGCACATATCTCTCATAAATATCAATATCCGCTGTGACTACTTTATTCTGTCCCGGCTCTTCTTCCACATTGTTCATGATCTGGTCATCCAGGATCTCCTGATAGCTGCCGTTCTCAGAACGCTGTATTCTCGACAGGGTGATCTGATTGCCCTCGATGGCGCAATCCACGATGTAGATGCCATCCTGTCCGTATTCCTTCAGATTATCTCCGGAAGAATTGCTGATGCAGACCTTATACATGGGGTAAAAGATCTGTCCGGAATTCTCTGTCCGGATGTCGCTCTCCCTGGCCACGCCGTAGATAATATCTTCTCCCATGAAGCCAAGCGGCCGGATAGCCTCACCGTCCTCCGCCCGGATCACTGTCTGTTCTCCGGTATTCAGATTCCGGACATTCAGCTGGTTGCTGTGGTTGATGTCATCCCCTTCCTGCCATACGATGATCTCATGGTTCTCCGATACCTGAAGGCTGTCATCCTGTCTTATACTTACCAGCTGTTCAGCGCTGCGATTCTCCAGATCCACATCATAGACACCGTTTTCCAGGAAAAAATATACATGTTGCTGTCTGTTCCGGTACAGCAGCTGTTCCATCTCATCCTTCAGCACCGCATAGCTCTTGGAATATGGGATATAGACTTCTTCCTCGATCGTATTCAGCGAATTGTCATAGCTGATGATCTGAATGCCGGTCTCTCCCTCATGTCTTCCGCGATTCATGTAACCATACACGGCAAATTTCACATTACCGCCCTCGTCTACATCCAGGATCTTGATGCCATGATTGTCATACAGAGTCCGCCGGTCGGCATTATCTTTATCATAGAAGGAGAAGATCACTGTCAGTCTGTTGGTAGCCGCATTATAGCTGAGTAGCTGCCCCATATCGGAGAACACCACGGTATTGCCATCCGCGCTCTCCATCATACCCACATTTTCATCCGTGATTCCCAGAAGGATCTTGTCATTGGCATACATCCGGGTAGTATCCGGGATCTGTGTCATGGTACGCTCATAATCCAGCAGATACATTCTCTCCGAAGTATATCTGACTCTGTAATACTCTTCGACATTGTAGTAGATCTTATTTTTGCCCTCTCCGGTGGATACCACAAAATCCATCAGCAGAGAGGCCACATTCCCACTGATCTGTGTCAGCCGGATGGAAGCCGCGTCCTCCTGGACCGGTTCCAGACTGCCCCAGGTGATCTGCTGAAAGCTGCTGTGAATATTCACTTTATGAAAAGTGCCGTTATCTGTCAGCTTGGAATTCGGTTCCAGATATTTCGTCAGTTCCTTGGCCACTTCCTTGTCGTATAATTTTCCGTGGAAATCTGTCGCAAATTCCAGGATTTCCGAAATATGCACATCATCATTCCATAAAATAGTCGTATAATAATATACCTTCTGTTCCCCTTCCAGTTCCAGGATCAAGGTCAGACTGTATTGTGTATTCGTGTCGATCAGGTCTTTTAATGTAAGGGAAACGGAAAAGCTTTTCCCATTTGCCTTCCATCCGGTGACTTCACTGTTCTCGATCAGCCGGCTGCCGTCGATGCTGCGAACCTCTGTCGAGATCCCCGTAATTTCTCTTCCGAACGTATCCACGGTGAAATTCGCCTGTCTGCCCTCCCCCAGCAGAGTAATGCAGTCCTTCTGGTAAGCCACATCCATCTCCACGGTATTTCCGTGCAGTTCATTGCATGCCACACCGCCGCTTTCCATGGTGATCATAGGCAGAGTGGCCGGAGCCATCTCCATGGTCATATTGTTATGTCCCTGATTCATAATGCTGCCGATGATCAGTGCTGATGCCAGAAATACTACAACACACACGGCAATTCTAATGATCGTTTTCTTCATTCTTGATTCTTCACTCATTCATTATTCAGCAATTTTTCCAGTGTCGGTGCCACATGGAGCAGTTCCTCCACAGTACCGATATCTGCGCTTTTCTTCGGGCGCATACCGTTCTTTTTCACTGCCCGGATCAACAGATTCTTCGGGGTATGTTCCATATCGATGAATTCCAGGATCTGGGTCTCATAGCCCTGTTGTTCCAGCAGATTTGCTCTCAGAGCATCGGTGAGCAGTGCTGCCACGCGCTCCTTGATGATGCCGTATTTTAACACTGGTTTTAAAGGATCACATTTTATCTGCCGGTTCAGTTCATGCTGACAACAGGGAACCGCCAGAATGACTCTGGCCCCCCATTTTACCGCCTTGTCTAACGCATAATCTGTGGCAAGGTCACAGGCATGCAGGGTCACCACCATGTCCGCCACATCTGTGCCCTCGTAGGTACTGATGTCTCCCCTCTCGAACTTTAATCTGTCATACCCCAGCTTTTCCGCCAGTTCATTGCAGTGCTGGATCACATCGGTCTTCAGATCCAGTCCGGTCACCTGGATATCTCTATGCTGTAATTCATGCAGATAATAGTACATTGCAAAGGTAAGATAGGATTTGCCGCAGCCAAAATCAATAATGCGGATGGTACGGTCTTTCGGCAGTTCATCGATCACATCCTCGATAAATTCCAGATACCGGTTGATCTGACGGAATTTATCAAATCTCGCCCTGGTCACCCGGCCGTCCGGGGTCTGCACGCCCAGTCCTACCAGGAAATCCACCGGCTTTCCTTCCTCTAAAATATAATGCTTGGTACGGTTGTGAGCCAGTGCCTGCAGTTCCTCCTCTTCAGAAGCAGCCGCCCCCTCCGTCCGCGGTGCCTTGCCACTGTTTTTCACCTTCAGTGTCAGCTTGCCCTTTTTGCTGACCAGAGCGGTGGCCTGCAGGGTCTTCGCTGAGAATTCTCCCTGCCGGAACTGCTCCTGTAAGGCGGTGCAGATCCGGTCCGTCATCTGTTCTGCTGTAAAATTCTCGTGAAACGCCTGAGTTCCTCTGTAAGCAGTCTCCTGGAACAACAGTTCCTCCCGGATCAGCACCGGGCGGATCTTTACCTTCTGGGTCTGTTCTGGATGACGGCTGTTGCTCAGGATGATCTGCTGCAGATCTTTATTCAAAATTTTCTGTAAAAGTATTTTCAGTTCTTCCATGGTTTATCCTGTTTTTCAAATGTTTTGCGCATATTATAGCACGCTTTCCTATAAGAACGCAATCATTCCCCGTCGTCCACCGTGTCTCCTTTTGTAGATCTCATTGCACACCAACACATGGATCAGATCCTTTGATACTTTTTCCGCTTCCTGTTCCAGGATCGTGCTGATCGTATCCGCTATCCGGAACAGACTCAGGCGGTCCGGATATTCATCATAGATCATGCTTCCTTCATAGTCGTATTTGTCCAATATTTCCGCAATTCTGCGCTGACAGCGTCTGACCTCTCCGGGATAGGTCTGCTGCAGATATTCCAGATCATTTAAGATCTCGTTTTCATCCATTCTTCCCGGATAGCCCGGAAGTGTCATAAAAAAAGGCCTTGATACCATATCCAAATGCCTCATGCTTTTTTATAGCATATGCGTAAAAGAAAAAAGAGGTGCTGCGAAGCTTATCGCAGCACCTGAATTCTCGCCATTGCTCTCTGCAATGCCGTCTCTGCCCTGGCAATATCCGTCTCCGGCGTCTTGCTGCGCAGTCTCTCTTCCGCACGGTGCAGTGCTGCCTCCGCACGGTTCTCATCGATCTCATTGGGCCATTCGATGATCTCTGCCAGAATGGTAACTCCCTCGGGAAGGATCTCGGCGAATCCGGAATGCAGTGCTGCCTCCTTCTCTCCGTCCTTCTCCGTAATATGCAGGATACCCGGCTTCACGATCACCGTCAGGGGAATGTGGCCCGGAAGGACACCAATCTGTCCTTCCGTGGTATTGAATTCTACCATATCCACAATTCCCTCATAGAATACTCTTTCCGGGGTTATGATACGAAGTGTGAATTCTTTATCTGCCATATCTGTACTCCCCTCTCATGCTATGCATGAACCTTTGCCAGTACATCATCAATGCTTCCGGCATTCAGGAAGTAGCTCTCCGGAATATCATCATGCTTACCGTCCAGGATCTCACGGAATCCACGGATGGTCTCGCTGATAGGTACATATTTTCCTTCCAGACCGGTGAACTGTCCTGCCACGAAGAAAGGCTGGGACAGGAATCTCTGGATCTTACGGGCACGGGATACGACCAGCTTGTCTTCCTCGGACAGCTCATCCATACCGAGGATAGCAATGATATCCTGTAATTCCTTATATCTCTGCAGGATCTCCTGTACACCGCGGGCAGTCTCATAATGCTCCTTACCTACGATTCTGGGATCCAGAATGCGGGATGTGGACTCCAGAGGATCCACTGCGGGATAAATTCCCAATTCTACAATAGAACGGGACAGAACCGTGGTGGCATCCAGATGTGCGAATGTGGTCGCAGGTGCCGGGTCTGTCAGGTCATCCGCAGGCACATAAACTGCCTGTACGGAAGTAATGGAACCGTTCTTGGTGGATGTGATACGCTCCTGGAGCGCACCCATCTCTGTCTGTAATGTAGGCTGGTATCCTACTGCGGAAGGCATACGGCCTAACAGTGCGGATACCTCACTTCCGGCCTGGGTGAATCGGAAGATGTTGTCGATGAACAACAGCACATCTTTTCCGCCCTTGTCACGGAAGTACTCTGCCATGGTCAGTCCGGTCAGACCGACTCTCATTCTTGCTCCGGGGGGCTCGTTCATCTGTCCGAATACCATGGTGGTCTTGTCCAATACGCCGGACTCCTGCATCTCGTGGTACAGGTCGTTACCCTCACGGGTACGCTCACCTACACCGGTGAATACGGAATATCCGCCGTGCTCGGTAGCGATATTACGGATCAGCTCCTGGATCAGTACGGTCTTACCTACTCCGGCACCGCCGAACAGACCGATCTTACCACCCTTCTGATAAGGGCAGAGCAGGTCAACGACCTTAATACCGGTCTCCAGCAGTTCTGTGTCCGTAGACTGCTCTGCGAAGGTCGGTGCGGCACGGTGGATAGGCTCGTAAGACACTCCTGCCGGTACCGGCTTGTTATCAATCGGCTGACCCAGTACATTAAATATTCTGCCCAGGGTATTCTCTCCTACCGGTACGGAAATGGGAGATCCGGTGGCGATAGCCTCCATTCCTCTCACAAGTCCGTCGGTAGTACCCATGGCAATACATCTGACAGTGTCATCACCCAAATGCTGGGAGACTTCCACTACCAGTTCTCCTCCATCTCTGGTAGGGATGCGGATCGCGTCATTGATCTCGGGAAGTTTGCCCTCATCGAAGCGTACATCCAGTACGGCACCGATGACCTGGGTGATCCTTCCTTTATTCTCTCCTGCCATTTCTACCTCTTTCCTGCCCGCTATGCGGGCATTTCATAATCAACTCACATTTTGCACTGTTTTTCTCTGGCAGTCTTTGTATCTTCCACGCAGACACGCTTGCGCTCGGATCGGAACGTAGCGGCACTAAATTCGCGCTGAAGCGCTCATTAAGTGCCGACGTTCCTTTACGGTCTGCTTAGGAATGATACAAAACCTGCCAGAGACATAACTGCAAAATATAAATATTAAAGCGCCTCTGCGCCTGCAATGATCTCTGTAAGCTCCTGGGTAATGCTTCCCTGTCTTGCGCGGTTGTACTTCAGTGACAGATCACTGATCATATCCTCCGCATTGCTGGTGGCATTATCCATGGCCTGCATACGGGCACCGTTCTCACTGGCTGCCGCTTCCATCAGTGCACCATAGATCAGACTGGATATATATTTCGGTATGATCATATCCAGTGCTTCCACATCTTCCGGTTCGAAATTCATCAGCGCATCGGCACCCTCTGTGGATGCACCCGCCTCTGCATCATATTCCACGGGCAGAAGCTTCAACAGCTTCGGCTCGTGGCTCACCGTGTTCTTGAAGTGTGTGTATGCCAGATAAATCTCGCCGATCTCTCCGGCTGCAAATGATGTCAGCAGTTTGTCCGACAGAAGCATTGCTTCGGCATATGTGGGCTCTTCGATGACCTCCGGATAGGATTCCTTCACGGTATATCCTTTTCTCTCCAGGATCTCCCGGCCCTTATTACCGATGGCATAGACTACCACGTCTTCTGTCTTCCAG
>ENA-UOOC01002670-UOOC01002670.1-human-gut-metagenome-genome-assembly--contig:-C48old-NODE-2670-length-13064-cov-4.384272_pt1 | contig 13064 bp, 7 predicted proteins | sample MGYA00242469_ERZ724016 | MGnify/ENA metagenome assembly ERZ724016 | reverse complement strand
TTAAGCAGGAGTAACTACAGCTTTCTCTGATACTGTAATAGAAGGTGACAAAATCAAAGCTTCATTAGCAGCATCTTTACTTACCTTAAAAGTAATTGTTCCTTTTTCATCGTCAATAACAGGCTGTTCAGTTACAATATCACTATCAAATGTAAAGCCTGTAATCTTAGCCTCAGAGCTTTCATTACCTGTCAATTTAGTACCAACAAAAGTAGCCTTGACATCTTGATTTAAAGGAGCACCAACCTTTACGCCAATTTCAATATTAATATTGCTACCTTTTACAGTACCTAAAATACTAATAGGACAATTACCGAGAGGTGCCACCAAATCAAGATTCTGTTGTCCTTCAAATGAGTAACCACCATCAATAGCTTTCACTGTACAAGGGTCTACCTCAATATCACCCACATTAATCAAGAAAGTAAAATTCTTCAGTGATAAAGCAATTTGATTAGCACCTTTATTTGACTGCGCAATAGCAATCTTTTGATTCTCAGTAGTCCCCATCTGATTTCCATCAACAACTACTGACAATTTTCCAATATAGCCTCCAGCCAAATCTGTATCTATAGGATATTTCACCTCATCATCGTCATCACCACAACTTGAAAACAAGCTGACTGAACAAACAAGTATAAACAAATACAACAAACTCTTTTTCATAATTCTCTTATTTAGTTAATAATCTATTTGATCGCAAAATCGGGTACAAAGTAACATATTTATATTAATTATCACAAGGTCCATTCTTTGTATTTTATGATCTATTTTTAAGATCATATTGCAAAAAAGCTGTTTTTATCTACTTTTTAAGGTTCATATTTACAGCATACTCAACCAATATATACAAAAAAAGGAGGGATTTCAAGTCCCCCCTTTTTCGATATTCAAGATATTATAGTTTTCAAATTTTCATATAACTAACCTATTATTCTAGCTATAATCCCATTACTCGCCAATAACCTCCAATTCATCAACGATCAGCGTACTGTTAGCTGCGCCTTTGAACTTATCACCTTCCTTACTGGAAGAACATATAATAGCTAACTTATACTCTTTAGTACTATCATAAGATTTCTCCGGCAAATACTCAAATGCAAGTTCGAATGTAGTCCATTCATCTTTATCCGTACCATCTTTCAAGCGAGCTTCTGCCACACGATATTCTGAAGTATTAATATCTACTCCTGTGAGTGTCACATCTTTGCCGGCTGCATCTTTTGCTTCGTACAATACCGCAGCAATAGAACATTCGTCAATAATGTTAAGCCCCTCCTGCGCTGGTTTGACAGAACCATCTATATAGTTCGTTCCTGCTTTATATTTATATACGCCTTTTAATAACTTAGGCTCCTTGTCATAAGCAATACCAAATTTGGTTGATTTCAAAGGAGCAAGCATATTAAGACTGAACGTACCCGTAAATAAAGAACCGGAAGTAATAGGTGCCATACTGCCTAAAACATGTGCTCTAGAATCCAATGTCACCAATTTGGCAGCCTTACCACTAAAGCCTTCAGATTCTTCCATCACAGGATAGCCTACTTTTACTGTCGAAGATGATCCATTCAACATTTTGGCACCACCATTGGAAGTAGCCAGGAATCCTGCAGGCTCCGGAGTCCAATAATTTTCATAACTATTACCTGCATCAAATTCAGACCATTCATCCAAAGAATATTTCATGATATTCTGAACACCTTCAATAGAAGCAGTATACTTTCTTGATGTTCCATCTTCAGCAACTACAGTATAAACAACACTTTTTCCTCCGGAGAAGTCCTGAGCAACACCACTTGCCGGAGTTACGGTAGCCTTTTCTGAAGCAGCAATGACTGGTACCAAGGCTTTCAAGTCTTCCTCAGTAGCCTCATCATTAACTTTAAACGTAATGGCACTCTTTGCATCATCAATAACCGGTGCTACTGTTATAACTTCGTCATCAATAGTAAAATCGGTTATTTTAGCCTCCGTGTTTTCACTTCCTGACAGTTTAGTACCTTTATAATTGACCTTAACTTTCATTCCGCCTTCTACATCTACATCAATAACCATATCTACAGCATTCTTACCAACTGTACCCGAAACGGATGTATTGCATGATCCCACAACAAGACTTAATGTCTGATTGCCGGAAAACTTATAAGCATCACCACTTTTTGTCAAAGCACAATTATCCACAGTAATGTCACCAATAAGAAGCTCAGTACCTGCTACGGTAATAGTAAAGTTTCTCAGTTCCAGTTTTACAGCAGTATCTGAAGCCTTTGAAATATAAACCTTCTGAACCATATCAGAAGCTATAGGAGTAGATACTCCCACATAATATACATCCATCGTTCCTTTATATGCACCTGCAAGTTCACTGTCAACCGGATATTTCACATCGTCATCGTCACTACAACTCATAAATAGACTCACCGAACTAATAAGCATAAACAAATACAACAATCTTTTCTTCATAATCTTCATAGTTAATTATAAATTCTTTTTTATCACATAAAATCACGCAAAGTAAAAGATTTAAAATAACTACCACAAGTGCCATTCTTGGCATTCTATGTTCTATTTTTAATATATTATTTATTCATACCCCAAAAATAAGAAAAATAAAAGTTTCAATATTAATATTCAAGTTATAAAAGAGAAGAGTAAGCAGATATATATTTCTGCACTAATCCAATCATCTTTTCATACAAATCCCTATCACAATCCATATACCTATAAATCATCACATCTATCAACCATAGAATTTTTTCCCGATTTAATATCCGCTCAACAGCCTCCCCCCTTACGAATGACGGAAGTGAATTTACGACATTATAATTATTGCATATTTATTAAAAAAGCTGTATCTTTGCAACCTTAGTCATAATTGAAAGTTTGTCAAAGTACAAAGTTAGACATGTTTAATATTGAATTTATTACAAATGTCGTTTCGTTGTGATGGCGGAACCATTTGAAATTACTACTGATTTAATATCATTTTACTCAGAATATTCAGTCGTGATGATGCGATATTCTTTCTTAATCTATAAATATATATATATATGCAAATGTTGACAGCCCATAATGGGCAGTTAGCGTCGTTTGTATGCGTGATGTCTTACGTGTTTAAATTTAGTATTGCTTATATACATGTTTATAATGATGAAAAAAAGCCCTGGACCGTGATGGTTCGGGGCTTTTCTTGTACTTGCAATAAGCAAGAAGGAAAAAGATTTCAGATTACATCGGTAACTGTGCTATTATCTCTTTCGAACATACCGGCAATTTACCATTCTTTCCCATATCCACAAAAACCGTTGCACACAACACCGTCCATTGGTCACCATATGTCATCGTACTGCTATGGCTATACCCAAGGCAATGCCCGTATTCATGAAACATGGCCTGACGAGGATAATTATGCGGATGGGCATCCGGAGGAGTCGCATCAAAATAAACACCGGTATAACAATAATTAGCCAAGCCGTACGTATTGCCTCCACCTAATCCGCCGACACCGGCAACACACCCCAGCACAAGCCCGCCATGATTACGGATTCTTTGACGCAACGCATCCAGATTGATCGGATTTCCTCCATTGTCTTTCAACAAACCTTCGTATTTGTTCATTTCCATATTAAACTCTTCGGAAGAGAACATGAAAGCCATATTGACAGCCAACGCCACTCCGTGACGGCACAATAACGGATTCATATGACGCCAATACGCATGACCATTGTCAGCCGAATAAGAAGAAAAACGTATAAACCAGCGACTGTCTATCTGTTCTATTTTCTTCATAAACGGATCTTCTGTACGAATAACAAGCGTCACATCATCATTGGAAAGTCCGGGCTGTGCAGGCACCACTATCTTCCGTCCACTACTTGTAGTGAATGTCCGTTCCGAATCTACAACCGGCAAGGGGAATGACGCTTCCATAAACGGATAAATCTGTTCAAAATGTGCCAGTTCGAAGAACTCCATGCTAAATTTATTAAAACGGCACATAATCTTCACATCCTGAATACCTACAGGAGAAAAGAACTTGACAAGCAACTGATGTTCGTCTGAAATGGAAACCTGCAACGGAGCATTCGCATAAAAAGAACGACGGCGACTGTCATAAAAGACCTCACGTGGCTCACTGGCCAAAAACATCGTATCCGTGCGAAACCGAAAGAAGTCCTCCTTGCGAACATAAAGTGAACCATCCTGATTTTCCGGATGCAGATAATCAATACTAATATGAGATACACGGCCTGCCTCAATCTTACAATCCGTGAAACGGTATTTACGGACAAACTGAGTTCCATCACTGCGATCGGACTCAATCGTCACAAATCCGGATAATGCTTTTGTGCCGGGCAATGAGTAAAACGAGTATTTCCCGGTAATGTCATAAGATTCTATCTTTCTGGTTCCGGAATATTTCCCGTCTGCACCAAGAGTCGCATATATTCCTTCGGCATCGTCGAAAGTTATATCGATTTTACGAATGAATCTCCACATATAATCGGACGATACATTCAAATCGACATCCACTCTCCCTACAGAACGCTCCAAGACCACTGTATGCGACACCGAAGCCTGATCTCTGCCGATATGCAATTCTATTTTCTTATAAAAGTAAACCGCATCTAACGGCGCATTTTCCGCATGATTTATCAACCAGTCATCGGACAGTTTTTCGGGTTCTTTAACAGCCTCATCTTCTTCCTCGCTCGTAGTAGCCAGAAAAACGACTGTATAATCCCCCATACTCAATCCTTCGATAGTCAATTTTGAGAAGTTTTCTTCCAGCTTCTGATATAAGGGCTTAATAATCTCTCCACGTTCATTGGCAATAGCATACCACATACGAGTGATCTGCTCCGGTTTGCTTCCGCGTGTCTGCACCACGGACGCATCATCTTGCTGCAACCCAAACAAAAACGACACTTGTCCGGAATGGGAAGGAACAATGCCGGTCTCCTGTTCAAAATCACCCGAACAGTTGGCAAGCAATAATGCGCCCAGTAATATCATTATGATTCTTAGCATCTTCATAAACAGCCTCCTCTATTTCTTTACACAACGTACGGATGCAAATGCTTCCATCTGTAACCGCTGTTTCTTAATAACGGTTGACTCGGCTCCTTCGAACGGCAACCAGTAAGCCCATGCATAACCGCCCGGAAGACCGTTACGTTCGTTTGTCCACAACACAGCTCTTTTCCCGAAAGCCGGATTATTGGATGACGACTTATCTCCCTTCGAGCCAGCCAAAGGAATAATAAGGCTGCGACCGGTGTCTTCCGAAGTAAACTTCACATAATGCTGTGTTCCCGTCACACCACTGGACGGAGTTATCAGTGTTCCTTCTCCAATGTGAAGTGTAGCGGCAATTGTTTCTCCATTTCCTGCCTTATATCTACCCGGAATCTCTTGGTCTGCAGGAAGCAGAGACTGCCATTCGTTACCAGCCGGTATCCGGTATCCTTCAGGGCAAGGCATATGTGTATCATTCACCCAAGGTGCATCAGCTGTCTGGTTACCTAAATTGTTGGAAGGATTATACCCCTGCCAAGGCACGTACATATATAAACGTCCAAATTGGAACAGACCACCCACCGTGTTAATCCAACTTTTATGATACATATCTTCGACCGTAGCCCCGTCCAACGGATAAATCTGATCTTCCAGATCGTGGCTACGCGCATTAAATGCCATCCATACATTTCCTGCGATTTCCACAGTTTCAATCTGTTTGTCACTCGGAGCCACACGTATCTCCACGTAATCATATGTTCCACTCAACAAGGCATTTTTCAAATGCACCAAAACCGTATAGCCCAGGCGACCGCTGCCTTGCGCTGCAACCGATACATTAAATGACGACACGATACCTTCCGCCTCTTCCGACACGGACATATTGCCTACACTTGTTCCGCTACCGGCACCTTCTGTAGAAGAAATATCGATACGAGTGTCTGTAACGAACGCCAGCGTCATGTCATCAGCACCTGTAGCAGGCACTTCCAGTATATTATTCTCATAGTCTACCTTCACCCCTTCCGGAATCCTGGATTTCGACGCATTAAGCAAAAGACGTTGGTTCGTATCAGGCTTTCCGACAATAGTTTCCCCTTCTTCCCACGGTTTGATCTCAAAAACGCCTGTCACTTCAGCTCCCACATTGAGCACTGCCAATTCATATACTTTATTGCGTTCGACAACTGGTAATTCGACTTTTAACCTGATAGGGACTTCACCATAGGTTCCACGCAAGATGATATTGACAGGACGTGTGCTTTCGAACAGACGGAATACCCCCTCTTGCTTGCCATCGAATGCAGAAGAGAACTCCTTCCGATAGCTCACCGTTTTATCCGACGCCCGGACATTTTCGAGGAATGGTAAAGTCTCGGCAGGAGCATTCTCTACGATGACTTCCTTTATCTGCGTTTTGCTGTCGGCTGTTGTGTTCAAATCAATGCGCGCCACACCGCGTTTCATAATTACATTGACCTCCGCATTGCTGCGTGTCACTACTCCGCTCTCCAATTCGACTACAGCCGCCATGAAATCCGGCGCAGAATTATCATGCAATCCTTCACCGATAATCGTATTACGAAATTCTTCTTCACTTTTAGCTTTCTCTCCAGCAGGAATCTCCAGTCCGGTCAGAAAATAAAGTCGAGATCCGCTGACCGCAGAAATCTCCGACTGTCCGCCTTGCCCGGGAGTCAGCTGTTCCTCTTTATATAAATTCCCGTCACTAAACTGGAAAACCGATACATCTTTGAGCTCTTCAGAAGATTCTTCTCCTGCTACCGTAATTCCTTTTAATACCACTGAATAAGTTTGTTGATGGCCTTTTCCCCCGGTTGGTTCATCGTTCGAGCAGGCGCCTGAAAGTAATGTTCCTATTATAATAGGAACGATGGTTTTTCTGCAAGAATAATTCATGTTTTTTTGATTAAAATAATACTGAATATTGGAAACTTTATAAATGCATTTTCCAAAAGCGGCGGCAAAAATACTACTTTTTTCAATACAGCAAGTCATCTGCATAAAATTTTAATAAATATGTTGAATAAAAGAAATCTTTAACGTCAGACTAACTAAATACAAAATAAAAAGTTATTTTTGCAAACGTTTTTTAATTTTATCTCATTCTAATATTATGTACAAGATTTTTCACGGCTTCCACCTAGTAGAAGCTTATCAGGACTTAAAGAAAGCTAAACGGTTAGCAAAGAATCAGACAGTGGCCCGATGTATAAAGTTAACCATAGCTATTACCCTCTCTCTTATTTTATGGTTCCTTCCCATTGATACTTTTGGAATAGAAGGGTTGACCGTTATAGAACAAAGACTTATTTCCATTTTCATTTTCGCCACACTCATGTGGGTGTTCGAAGCTGTCCCGGCATGGACCACTTCCGTTCTTATTGTCGTATTATTATTACTTACCGTTTCCGACAGTAGTTTATGGTTCTTAACCCAAAATACTCCTGCGGAGGAATTGGGACAGACAGTCAAATATAAGTCTATTCTGCATTGCTTTGCCGATCCTATCATCATGCTGTTTATAGGTGGATTTATTCTTGCCATCGCAGCAACCAAAAGTGGACTGGATGTATTGTTGGCACGAGTTATGCTGAGACCTTTCGGAACACAATCACGATATGTGCTATTGGGATTCATCCTCGTTACAGCTGTCTTTTCCATGTTTCTTAGCAATACGGCTACGGCGGCCATGATGCTTACCTTCCTTACTCCCGTATTAAAAGCACTCCCGGCAGATGGAAAAGGGAAAATCGGATTGGCTATGGCCATTCCCGTTGCTGCCAATGTAGGTGGTATGGGAACTCCTATCGGTACACCACCTAACGCCATTGCTTTAAAGTATTTGAATGATCCGGAAGGATTAAATCTGAATATCGGTTTTGGAGAATGGATGAGCTTTATGTTGCCTTACACTATTATTGTACTGTTTATAGCCTGGTTTATTCTCTTACGACTGTTTCCATTCAAACAAAAGAGCATCGAACTGCAAATTGAAGGTGAAGCAAAGAAAGACTGGCGCTCCATTGTGGTTTATATCACCTTTGCTATAACGGTTCTATTGTGGATGTTCGACAAATTTACAGGAGTAAACTCCAATGTAGTGGCAATGATTCCGGTAGCTGTTTTTTGTATAACAGGCGTTATTACCAAACGTGACCTGGAAGAGATCAGCTGGAGTGTACTCTGGATGGTAGCCGGCGGCTTCGCATTGGGCGTAGCCTTGCAAGAGACCGGACTGGCAAAGCATATGATCGAAGCCATCCCATTCAGCACATGGCCCCCTGTACTGATGATTGTCGGTTCCGGACTGATTTGCTATGCTATGGCCAACTTTATTTCACACACAGCCACCGCAGCATTACTCGTCCCTATTCTCGCCATTGCCGGAATCAGCATGCGTGAAAACCTGTCATCGTTGGGAGGTGTAGAGACTTTATTAATTGGAGTCGCCATCGGATCATCACTGGCAATGATATTACCAATTAGTACACCACCTAATGCCCTGGCACATGCCACAGGAATGATTCAGCAAAAAGATATGGAAAAGGTAGGTATCATTATGGGAATTATAGGACTTATCTTGGGATATACAATGCTGATCATACTCGGCTCCAACAAGTTATTATAAATAATCTATTTAAAAAAGAAGATGTCAAAAGCAGGATGATACATTTATCTTGCTTTTGACATCTTCTTCTTTTCGAATTTAGCGTCCTATAATCCTCTCCAAAAGTTTATAAGAAACAACAATGGTATAAAACGATATCTCGTCTACTCTATTCCTGATCCGAATTCACAAACTTACTTGGACTGACATTATAATACTTCTTAAATACCTCCCTGAAATACTTCGCATCCGAAAACCCGACAATTTCAGCAATCTCCGTTATTGTATATTCTTTCTGCTTTAATAATTGTGCTGCACGTTGCAAACGGATCATCCGGATGTAGTCAGCCGGAGCATAACCGGTCAGCGCTTTCAGTTTATTATAGAAACTTGTTCGACTCATATGATGCTGATTACTGAGTACATCTACCCCAAAGTCCAAATCTCCCATATTCTTCTCTATACATTCCTTGACTGAAGCTATGAATTTCCAGTCCAAAGTATTAGTACAATTGACAGGTAAATGCTTTTCTTTATTTTCGATACTATTATAGACCTGACGGAGCAATTCACGATTTGCCAATATGTTTTTAATAGTCACCTTTAGTATACCCACACTGAATGGCTTGGTTATATAGGCATCTGCTCCGATTTCCAGTCCTCCGAGTATATTTTTCTCATCCCCTAACGCAGTCAGCAATATGACTGGAATGTGAGACATTTCCACACTCGTTTTGATAGCTGAGCACAGTTCGTCTCCACTCATCTCAGGCATCATTATATCGGATATAACAAGATCTGGATTAAACTCCTTTATAATGACAAGCGCATCTTTGCCATTGGAACAGGACTGGATATTATACCCTGCCATAAGCATATCCACAAGATAATTACGCAAATCATCATTATCTTCCACTACCAGAATACGCTGTAAAGAGGTTTTTATCTGAGGTGCCTCCAAGACCGGCAAGTCAGAAGTTCCCCCCAGTACAACAGCATCCATACGTTCATTCGGCGTTTTTGGAGAGATAAACTTTGCTTTATGCAAATGGGTATTTCCCTTCGGGAAAGTAATTTGCACGCATGTTCCCTGATGTTCAACACTTTGAATATGTATCTTTCCTTTATGCAACTTAACCAGTTTATATACCAGCATCAATCCAATCCCACTTCCGGTCACTTTCAAATTGACTACATTACTACCCCGGAAACAATTTCTGAATAATTTCTTCTGTTCAGATGAAGGAATACCAATTCCTGTATCCTTTACCTCAATACTCCAAGTATTCCCTTCCTCGCAAGCACAAATACACACGCTACCATTCTCTGGCGTGTACTTCAACGCATTTGACAAAATATTCTTCAAGATAGACCCCATTTTGTCACTATCAAACCACACATTCAAATAATCAAAATTACTCTCATAAACAAATCTGACACGCTTCATCTCAGCATATTTGCGGAAAGTAGCACAAACATCATTCATATAAGAATTCAATTCATACTCAGAAACATAAAGAGTAGACGAATATACGTCGATCCGTTCAAAGTTTATCAAGTTGGTTGTCAGCTGAAGCAATGTATTCACATTCTTTAGGGCCATATTCATATGGGGTAATGCCTTCTCTGCCACCATATGGTTTTCAACAACTTCTTCCAGCGGTGCTTTTATCAATGTCAGCGGCGTACGTATATCATGAGCAGTATTAATAAAAAAACGTGTCTTCTCATCAGAAATCTTCTTTTGTTTATGCAACATGATAACACGGAATATGATAATCATAATCAAGACCACCAGAATTGCATACCCCACCATTGCCCACATACTGGCCCACACCGGAGGGGTAATAATGATCTGAATACTCCTTGTTTCATAAGTTTTATACTTCTCCTCATTAGATACAGTACGAATTTGTAACGTATAACTGCCAGGAGGCAGATTTCTAACAACAATCCGATTATCTTGACTCGGACGGGTCCACTCTTTATGATAACCGTCGATTTTCCATGAATAAAGAATATTAGAAGGATAATCATAATTTATGGAAGCCACATCAAGCGAAAAAGTATTTTGACCGTAGGCCAATTCCAGACAATCAGTCTCGTTAATATCCTTCTTCAAGGGAGATCCGTCATCACCAGGATAGACAGGATGATAAGCTATCATAAAATCTCGTAATAACAAACGCGAATAATATGGCTCAGGTATTTCTATGTCTGTCGGAAACTTAACAGCACCATCATTGCCACCAAAGACAAGCGTACTGTTACTGTAAGTTGTGGCAGAACCGGCATTAAAATTTACGCTCATCAGTCCCTGCTCCCGTGTCCAGTTACGGAAAAAATGATCTTTAGGTGAATAAATCGTAATACCATTTTCCGTACCCATCAGGAGATTTTCATCCTGACGCGGAATAATCGTATAAATATTATCAGAAATCAGTGCACAATTATCAGTTCGGTACTGATGAATAAACTTCTTTTTATTGATATCATAAACAAGAAGACCTGCTCCACGAGTACCAATATACAGGATACCATCTTCTCTCTGGTATAATGCACATATATAAGGAGATTCAACAGGCAAGTCAATATACCGGTAAACACCGGATTGCTTGTCAAGTTGATAGAGTCCCATTCTTGTACCAATCCACATTTGACGGGCATTTTTCTCCAGAATGGTGGTGATGGAACTTACTCCCGGATACAAACGAACATTTTTAGTCTCAAGATTAATGCGTTTCAAATGATAATATCCACCGGACCATACATCACCGCTCGAATCCTTTTTAATGTCATAAATATATTGGTCAGGACGTATTCCTGCAATGGCCGCAGGCGAAAGATAGCTTATTTTAAACCCTTTCTTCTTTTCTATCTTATAAATTCCAGACGTAAAACCACCAGCCCATATCACACCAGGAGAGACTTCACACAACGCCAAGAAGATATGATTCTCATCATCCGGCACCGGATCAAAAGAACTAAAAAAAGAACGCCATTCTCTTGTATCGGTCTGATAAAAACTAATTCCATTACTAGTTGCAAACCAAAGGTCACCGTCACTATCTTCTATCACATCATGCACCTGATCATTCACTAACGACCGGTTATTGCCAAGAGAATGCTTTATCAAATCATATCTTCCATAACGATTGTTACGAATGGTAATACCAGTAGGATAATTGGCAAGCCAAATACGCTCCTCCTCATCCACATAGATATCATTGATATTGTTTCCGTTCATTCCATTATAACTGCTATAGTCAGCCGTTATATAAGCTTCACTCTTACAAGTATTTACATTCAGCTTATATACTCCTTTTCCACCCGTAGCTATCAACAACTCATCAGCGTTCAGAGCAACAATCTGATTAACTTCCACATTGTTTGGTGCATAACAAGGAGTGATTTTTTGGGTTTTACCAATATCATATATAAGTATCCCTTCTTTATAACTACCCACAAATAATTGCTTTGACACAGTATGGTAATACAGTTCGTGAACAGGTGTAACGATGCTTTTTACTACTTCATCAGGAATTTGTTTCAGTTCTCCCTTTTCTATCCCGACACAAAACAAACCGCTTCCCGTACCGATAAAAAAATGACCGCCATCAGCCTGCTCAATAGTAGATATTGCACCATCGACAGGCGTTGGCATATGTTGTGTTGTTCCAGTACGAATATTATACCAGGTAATTGTATCTTTGTAACATAGCCAAATATGATCATTCTTGTCCAGATAACCATAATCAAGAAATGCTTGAAACTTATTTCGGATCAATTCAGGGTGTACATAAGCCAATTCAAATTTATCATGTTGTGAATCATACCTGAAAATACGTCCTTTCTGCCCGATTACCCATAATACATCTTCCTGATCCATATAAAGCCAGTTCAAAGCTATCCGTGAGTCCAGCTTCATACTGTCATCCGAGAAAGTATAATGCTTGATGTGTTTACCGTCATAACGATCTACCCCCTCCTGAGTCAAAAACCACATATATCCGCGTCGGTCTTTTTGAATATGGTAGATTTTCTGGTTGTTCAAACCGTCTTCCAACCCTATGTACTTATAAATCTGCCCCTTGCTCACAGCACTACTAATGAGAAGAACTATAAACACTAAAAGTTTTCTATTTTTTACAATTATCTTCATTCCTTTCACAAAACACTCAAAAATACATTTGCAAAAATATGAAAATATTATTTAAACAGCAACTGAATAAATTAATAATTATATGTTAAAAACAGAAACTTAAAAAACACAACTATCTCATCTATCGGAAATACTGCATAATACCCCAAATACTCCCCAACAAAAACATCGGAAATAGATAAGTGTTCTTTCTAAATTATATTAGTCATTTTTTGTACGATTTTCCAGCATCAGATCATAAATATACAC
>ENA-UOOC01002647-UOOC01002647.1-human-gut-metagenome-genome-assembly--contig:-C48old-NODE-2647-length-13140-cov-6.122277_pt1 | contig 13140 bp, 13 predicted proteins | sample MGYA00242469_ERZ724016 | MGnify/ENA metagenome assembly ERZ724016 | reverse complement strand
CCTCGTCGGGGGTCCTCCTATGGGCGCACGGAGTGCGTCCATCCCTGCACTCACTCGCGATTGCAAGCACAACCCCGATATATATCATACCCATAGCTCCCACCAAAAAACATCCTCGCAAAAAGAACCAAGCGGCGCAGAAGTCACCCTCCGCGCCGCTCAGTCAAAAAATCACGCTATTATAGTCCTTGCCTTTGCAACAATGCTCTTATCATTCTCATAGGACAACACCGATTGGGCTCTGTCAATCTCCACCCACTTTATATCCGCTATTTCCTCCTCCTGAGGGATGTAGTCGGAATTTTTTGCCTTGGCGAGAAAATACACTACCACCTTCTGCGTTCCGCGCTTGGGTGAATAAGAAACAGTCTCCCTGAATGAGGAATCGATTATAACGTCGATTCCGGTCTCCTCCATTATCTCGCGCTGAGCGGTTTCAACCTCGGTTTCCCCGAACTCAACGTGTCCTTTCGGAAACGACCAATGTCCGCTGTTGACGTGCTTTATCAGCAGTATTTCGGTGTTGCCATGAAACTTGCGGTAGACAATAGCCCCGCAGGATTTTTCATGCAGCATTCCATATCCTTTCTGTACACGCTTACTACATAACGCTTTCAATAGACGCACTGCATTTTCGTGTAATACACATTGCGCTTTGTGAAATGAGCATAGCTTTTACATAGTAAAAGAGTATACATAATACAAATTCATATTAATTATATCACATCAGAGCGAATTATGCAACTGTTTTGCAAACAAAAAGCCATGAAAATAATCCCGCGCAGAAAAATGCTCCCCACCTGAAAAGCCTGAAAGCTTAACGGGCGGAGAGCATAATTTTTAAGAAATCCCTAAAATGGCAAGGGGACACGCTTTGCCTGATTATATTACCGGTTACTGATTGTCTTCAATGTAATTTACAATGTCGCCGACGGTCTTGATGTCTTCAACCGCATCGTCCGGAATTTTAATCTCGAACTCGTCTTCAAAAGCCATGCAAAGATCCACAAAGTCCAAAGAATCAGCACCAAGATCGTCTGTAAGAACGGATTCGGGAGTGATTGCCGATTCCTCAATACCAAGGTTTTCGGCGATTATCTTTACAACCTTATCGTAAACCATTTTTCAAAGCCTCCTTTTAAGCTATAAATCACATAATAGTGTAGCGTTTAAAAGGGGATTTGTCAATAGCTTTTACATTATTTTCACGGCTTTTTAACATTATTTTTTGGAGACGACGCGCAAGGGTGAATTTGCAGCTTAGTAAATGGCAGAGTTTGCCGACAATATCGCAGCGTGAGGACTTACCTATGTCCTGACATTGTGAACTTACCTATGTGCACGGCTTGCCCTTTCTCACCTCTCTTTCACCTATGCGGTGCAGGCAGCATATTATGTATTACGCCGACAAAACGAAAAAGGAGCGTTTTCAATGTCCTGTTCACTGTGCATGATAGTCAAAAACGAGGAGGAGGGGCTGGGGAGGTGCCTTGAGTCTGCAAGCGGAATTTTCGACGAAATTATAATCGTGGACACCGGCTCGACCGACTCCACCCGCGAAATCGCCCTGCGCTTTACCGACAAGATCTACAACTACGTCTGGCAGGACGACTTTGCCGCCGCCCGCAACTACTCTTTCAGCCTTGCCAAAAGCGACTATGCCATGTGGCTGGACGGCGACGACTATATCCCTCCGCAGAGCAAGCGCGAGCTTGCAGACATCATTGCTGAGCTTGACACAACCAAGCCGGACGCGGTATTTCTGCCCTATGCCGTCGGGTTTGACGGACATATGCCGCCTGATAGCTCCAACCCCGACCGGCTTTCAACCCCTTCGCTTGTCTACGAGCGCGAGCGGATAATCCGTCTTGCCTCCGGTATGAGATTTGAAGGTGCTATACACGAAGCAATACCGGTAAGCGGCAGGGCAGTCCACAAAAGCGCGCAGATATATCATCTCGGAAAAAGCAAGCGCGAGGAGGGCAGGAACCTGCGGATTTTTGAGGGTCTGATAAAAAGCGGTAAGCCCCTTTCCCCGCGTGAGAAATACTACTATGCCAGAGAGCTGTGCTATGTCAAGAGGTTTGAAGAGGCAAAGCGGTATTATCTTGAATGCTTTGAGGACGAGAGCGCGTGGAGCGAAAACCGTGTCTCCGCCGCGACAGAGCTGGCTTTGATGATATCAGGGGAAAGTCCCGATGAGGCTCTCTCCCTGCTGCTAAAAAGTCTTACAATAGCCCCTCCGAGGGCGGATATGTGCTGCGCCGCAGGGAACATCTTCCTTAAAAAAGGCGAATATGAGCAGGCGATATTCTGGTACAGCCTTGCGCCGTCGAGGTACTCAGGCTTTGGGGCAAGCTTCATCTCAGCCGACTACGGCGGATATATCCCATATTTGCAGCTGACGGTTATATACGACCGTTTAGGAGACAAGCGCAGGGCGCGGGAATACAACGAGCTTGCGGGGAAGTGCCGTCCGCAGGGCGCGGAATATCTTTGGAACAAGGCTTATTTTGAAAGCGCAGACATTCGTTAGGCGGCGCAACACTGTTTCGCGAAAAGGCACGAATAAATCGCGGCTTCAGAGCGAAACAGGCATAATCTGACAATCAGGAGATAACTATATGGCGACTTACAATTGTTCAAACGGCGAGTGCATAGAGATAGCCAACGTCAGCTGCAGAGCCACTCAGGCGGACGTGGGGTACGGCTGCGGCTGCGAACGTGCGGGTCAGGACAGAAGGTGCTGCATAGGTCCCACCGGAGTTACCGGTCCTGCCGGAGCTACCGGTGCCACAGGCGCGACCGGCGCTACCGGCGCGGCAGGAGCAGTCGGCGCAACCGGTCCTACCGGAGCGACAGGCGCAACGGGTCCCGCAGGTGCAAGCATTACCGGCGCAAATGGAGCGACAGGTGCAACCGGTCCGACAGGAGCTACCGGAGCCACGGGAGCCACAGGTCCTGCGGGCGCAAGCATTACCGGCGCAAATGGAGCTACCGGCGCGACAGGCGCTACCGGTGTAACCGGTCCCACGGGCGCAACAGGAGCTACAGGTGCAACCGGTGCGGATGGTTTAAGCATTACAGGTCCGACCGGACCTACCGGCGTTACCGGACCGACAGGTCCCACGGGCGCGACCGGTCCTGCGGGCGCAAGTATTACCGGCGCAAATGGAGCAACCGGTGCTACAGGTGCAACAGGAGCCACCGGACCTACCGGCGTAACCGGTCCCACCGGAGCTACAGGAGCAGATGGTTTAAGTATTACAGGTCCGACCGGACCCACCGGTGCTGACGGAGCTACTGGAGCGACCGGTCCTACTGGCGCTGATGGTGCTACAGGCGCGACTGGTCCTACAGGTCCCATCGGTCCAGCCGGCGTTGACGGATTAAGCATTACTGGTCCAACAGGTCCAACCGGTGCGGATGGCGCTACAGGCGCAACCGGACCCACTGGACCTACCGGTGCAGACGGTGCTACCGGAGCTACTGGAGCGACCGGTCCAACCGGAGCAGCCGGTGTTGACGGTTTAAGCATTACAGGTCCGACAGGTCCAACCGGTGCTGATGGAGCTACTGGTGCGACCGGTCCCACAGGTCCAACAGGAGCAGCCGGAGCGGACGGATTAAGCATTACAGGTCCTACCGGTGCTGATGGTGCTACAGGTGCTACCGGTCCTACCGGTCCCACAGGACCAACAGGTGCGACCGGTCCTACCGGTCCCACAGGACCAACCGGACCTATAGGTCCCACCGGTCCCGCAGCACCTGCCGCGCTTTCCGATTACGCCCTTGTCTACAACGCGGGTGCGCAGACCGTTCCTGCCGGCGGGGCGGTTTCCTTCGACTCGAACGGAACCGTGCGCGGAGCCATCGCTCACACTGCCAACACTTCCGATATCCTTCTCGGCGCAGCCGGAGACTATGAAATAACCGTCGGAGGAGCAGACGAAGGCTTTGCCGTTTATCTGAACGGCGTTCCTGCCCCTGCGGGACGCTCCGGCGAGATTATTTTAACCGCTCCGGCAGGCGCAAGGCTCAGCCTTGTAAACACCTCCGGCGCGGAAATATCCCTCCCCGAAGACGGAGCAGGCAACATCAGCATAGTAATCAAAAAGCTGGCGTAAGGCTGAATTGCACCACTTGTGCTGCTTTGCACTTAAACCGAGTCAAACGGCAAAAACCGCCCGACTGTCATTTGAACAGTCGGGCGGTCAGCGTTTAACTTATTTTTTGCTTCTTAATTCTGGGTTACAGCAGCGTCGGGGTCGAACTCGTCGATCTGCTTGTTCAGCTCATCGATATAGTACTTAACCTTTTCGTTGTTGGCTTCCTTAAGCTGAGCCCATGTCTGAGGCTCAACAGAACCGAAGTAGCAGCCTTCCATATCGCCGATAACGCTTGAAAGCTGATCGCCTATACCTGCATCATAGGTAACGATAACGTTGCCGGTGGTGGACAGGCGGTAGCACTCATCCCACATATTAAGCATCTCGTCGGTCCAGAGGTAGATTTCTTCCTTCTGACGTCTGTCGATGTTGATAACGGTCGGGTCCAGAACCTTGAATCTGTCGCAGGAGGCAAGAAGTGCAACGCCCTCGGGGTTGGTGGCGCCCTTGACTATGCAGTAGCCTGAAGCGGAAGATTCGGTGTAGTAGTAACCGTCGCCATTGGGGTCACGCGGGAGCGGAACGAACATCAGTTCATTTTCGGTAACGTCGCCGAATACTGCGGAAATGGTTTCAACAGGACCGGTGAATACATAGTCGCCTCTGATGTAGAACAGGCAAAGACCTTCCTTCATGCCTGCGCCCTCGGTCTCGTTTCTGAGTGCCCAGCCGTGGTTCCATCTGGGCCAGATGCACTGATTCTTTGCAAGGTCGTTTAAGAAGTTTGCAGCTCTTTCAATAGCAGGGCTGTCAAGATTGGATTCGTAACGCTGGGTTTCGGTGTTGTATATAACCATGGTATCACCGCAGGAATGCATAAGACCTGTGCAGAAGCCCCAGCCATCGAGTGCATAGCGGTCATCATCGGGAGAAGAGAAGTCTTTGCACATTTCTGCGAAGACATCCCATGTCCACTCGTCGTTAGCGTAAAGCTCGGCGGGATCATCAAAGCCCCAGTCCTCCATAATTCTGCGGTTATATGCGCAGACGTTGCCGAAGGCATTGTCGGTACCGATGATATAAGGTCTGCCCTTGATGGAGAAGTACTTGTAGATATAGTCCTTCATGTCCTTCCAGAGTGGATCATCGTAGTTGATGTATGTATCAACAGGCTGGAAAACGCCCTTTATAGGACGGATCGGGAAGGTGTTGGCTTCGCCGGGATAGAAGTCGGGCGAATCGCCTGCAAGGATGAGGTTTGCAAGATCGTCAAATCTCTTTTCCCATGTGCACTCTATCCACTCGAGGTCGCAGCCGTATTTCTCGGTGAACGTCCAGTAACCGGTGTTTACAACTTCATCGTCCCTGTAGTTGTGGAAGGAATCCCACCACGAGAAATACTTGACGGTGGTGTTGGCGGCGGTAGTCTCCGTAACGTCGGGGAGCATGATTCCGGCGGCTGCCATTATAGCCTCGGAGTCTTCGGTTGAAAGGGTTAGTTCAATTATCTGCTTCTTATTCTTGCCGCAGCCTACAAGTGCGAACACAAGCACAACGACTAAGAAAAGAGATACAAAGCGTTTCATAGATATCCTCCTAAAATCAATATTCTATTGTTATATTATACTCCTATTATTGATTTTTTCAATAATCAAATCCAACTAATACTATGGTACTTTTTTATATACTTTTCACTAAAAATTGCTTGGATATTCATATTATAATATAGATGACGAATATTTTGTTATCGCCGATAAATAATTAATCAATATTAATTAGTGGACTAATCAATGCTGAACAGCTCGATATTAAAATATTAAACTCAATAAATGGGGTGTTTAAAAAATAAAACATTGATAATTCGGCATTGCCGTCAGCCTTGATTTTGTGTCTAATTTGTGATATAATGATTTTCAGGTTACAAAGCGGTATGGGGATAGGCAAGCTGAAAATATCATAGGAAGGTAAAACAATGCTATCAATAGAAATTCAGAATATAAATCCGATTCTTGAAGCTTATGGCGTCTCTATTGCCGAAAGCTTTGAGGAATTACAACGCTATAATTATGAAGACGAAGGCGAGGACGCCAAGCACGTAAGGCTGATACTTAAAGCAAAGCTTTCAGGCGGTTCGGCGGTAGTCATCCGCTTAAAAAACGAAAGCGACGTCACGCTTGAAATGATTGAGCAGCAGTGCAGGTTTGCCAATCTTTTGTATGAAAACGGCATACCCACTCCGCGGCAGTACAGCTGTCACGGCTCGTTTGCTAATCTTTATACCATAAACGGCTACGAGCTGATTGTATGCGTTGAGGATTTTGCCGAGGGAAGCATAACCGAGGTAAACGCCGAAATTGCCGAAAAGACGGGAGCTTTGCTTGCCCGCACACATAACATATCCGAACAATTCAACGCTCACGTTGAGGCAGACGTTCTGTTCGACCCGTTTAAGCTGAACGACCTGTTTACCGTTCCGGATTTCGACAAGGTAATTCCGCCGGAGGACACAGAGCTCAGAGAAGTCTCTCAGAAAATTATGTCTGTATATAACGAATATATGGAAAAGCTGTCTGAGCTGAAAGCCGAGCCAAGCTATGCCGTTCAGGGAGATATCAGCGACTGCAACCTTTACCGTACAAAGGAAGGTCAGATCGGGCTGTACGACTTCAACAACAGCGGCGACTGCAATCTTTTCTGCGACGCCATTATGCAAGCCGTCTTTGAAGCCCGTTTGATGGCTTACTCGGAAGAATGCAAGCAAAACAGCGAGCATATAATCCTGCCGGCGTTTTTAAAGGGATACAATTCGGAACGCCCGTTCAGTGCGCTTCAGAAAAGGCTTATGCCATATTTATACGCGATAATAGACGCATTCTGGAATACTTATACATATTCGTTATGGTGGGAGGACTATCTTCAGGGAGAAGAAGCAAAAAAAGAAGACCCCGCTCAGATAAAGAACTGCGTCTATGGCGTTTTAGAACGAATCTCTGCTTTAAAGCCATGTATTTTTTGAGAGCTTAACGCTGCTCTCGCGGAATTAAGAACAGGAAAGGAAAATCACCATGAAAAAACCGGCATTGATAATAGGAGCAATAGCCTTGGCGGCAGGAACGTTTTTGGGAGGAATTGCGGCAGGAAAGCTTATCCCGTCGAAAAATCCCGCTCCGAGCGAGCCGCCAGTATCGGAAGACAACAAGCAGGCAGAACCGGAAAACACGGCAGTAAACGTATTCTTCTCGCCCCACACCGGAAGCGACGAAACCGGCGACGGCAGTCAGCAAAACCCTTTTGAAACCGAGGAAAAAGCCAAAGCCCATGCCGATACCCTTGAGCTTAAGGAGAATGAGGAAGCGGTGATCCTTGAATTTCTTATGTCGGTAGAGGTTCATACTCAGGCGGGCTATGGCGTAAGCTCGGACGCGGGAACCATCAACATGATACCCTTCACCGGCAGCTCGGACGGCTACTATTTCAAGGGCGAAATAGTCGGCACAGGCTGCGACACACAAAAGTTCGGCGTTGAGGGCTGCCCCGCTTTCTCGGCAAGATATCTCTTAAAGGGCACCGACTACAGGGGCAAGGAATGCTCGATATTCATAGAAAACAACGGCGACAGCTTAGACAAATGCACCCCGACCATCATCACCGACAGCCTTGGACTTTCCAAATGGCAGACAGCCAACCTGCGCACAATAGTCACCCCGGTAGGCTATGGCGTTATTGTGGACTGCTACGAGATTCATTGAGGATAATACTAATTTCCCATAAAAGTGTACAGGGGTTGCTTTGGCAACCCGCGTAAAATCGCCACAAAACCGCTGTGCGATGGGTTTTGCGGCGATTTAATGACCATGCATGGTCTGGACACTTTTTAATGGGAAATAAGTATAAATACAGCCTCGGCAAGATATCGCAAGGATATCCCGCCGGGGCTGAAATTGTCTTTTAAAGTGCCGATTATTTCATATACGTGATCTGCCCGCAGGTAAGATTTGCAGAGTTTACATTGCCAGAGCACTCTATACTTTTGTCTTCCAAGCGATAGCAGTCGGATATGGTGTTGCAGACGATTTTTCCGCAGTTGATCCCGTTTGCATTGATATCTCCGTCCGACCTGACATCGCCGTTGATGGAGCCGTCCGAAACTATGTGACTATAAACCTCCACCTTGAAGTGCTGCGTTCTGTCGTTGCAGTTGTGCGGAAAGGCGATCTCGATGGGAGGGGCGTCCGGCGAAATAGGAGTTGTAACCTTGATTATCTTTCTTCCCCTCATCTGCACGATTCGGATTATGTCGTCGTCCTTTGCAAGCGACAGGGCTTCGGAAAACTCGTTGATATCATCCGAGAACAGCGAGTCGATAGTCACTCCGAAAAGGTTAGCAATTTCGGGCAGAAGGGCTATATCGGGCGTGTTTGCGCCATTCTCCCATTTGGAAACCGCCTGATAGGATACTCCCAGCTTGCCTGCGACCTGCTCCTGAGTTAAATTATTCTTCTGTCTTAATTGCTTTATATTGTTGCCGATATTCATAAATCCCGCTCCTTTCAAGAATTATTATATCATGCTATGCACATTTTACAATAGAGCGTTTCTTTTGCCGCTCAACCGATGGTTTAGTTGGATTGACTGCCGGAGCGAATTAGTATATAATTATATTCAATAATAGCATTAAGTGCGGATAAATCTGCGAAAGATTACTGCAAAGGGATTTTGAAAGACAGCCCCGCGTTTGAAAACGCCTCCGATAAAGCAATTGCTTCGTCGGAGGCATTTTTTATCACAAAACCCATTGACAACATAATTCCGATATGCTATACTACAAATGAAAGGAGAACCTTGTGCTTAGAGCGATAAATAATTTTAATCAACCAAGAAAACTGATTTACTTTTGCAAATTGCAGAAGTGCGTGTGCGTTTTTCTTGGCTTTTTATTTTATTTGCGTTCGATGCACTTACCGTAGACATGTATTGTTCATCACACAGGATATTAGTATTTTTTAATTAATTTTATGGAGGATAATGAATGAACAATACAAATTATACTATTTGCAAACCAAATCAGGCTCAGCGGGAGCGTGCTTTAAAGCATTTCGATATCAAAACCAAGCAGGAGCGTGAGTCAGCTGTTATATATACGGCTGTTGACGAATCGGGCGAAGTAATCGGAAGAGTTATCGCCATTAAAAGAGATATCCCATCATCGATCAAAGGGCAGTATTGGCTTATAAAAAGCCTGTTTGTCGAGCCTGAATACAGGCGAAAGGGAATTGCCACCGCTTTGGTAAACGAGGTAAAATTGCAGGCAAAGGCTTCGGGAGCTGTTTATCTTTACGGCAGTGCAAAAGCATCTTTTGAAGCAAGTATGTTCTGGCTCAAACAGGGCGTGACGCTGAATGCCTACGGAAAAAAGCAGGAGGACCCAAGCAAGCCGCTGCTCCTTGGCAATTACTTTCATATGTTCAGCTATCGCTTAGAGCGCAAGGAGCTGTCAGCAGACAGCCGATCTGTTTCTGTCAGGGCGTTATTAAAGGACGAGATCCCACATTTAATAAACAAATATGCACCCACCGAAAGCAAAAGGTCTTATTTGCTGGGCAAATCGGACGAGCTTTTCGGCTTTGCCGCCGTGGGGACGGACGGTGAGCCGCTCGGCATTATTCTCGCCCTTTCAGACAGCATGAAAGCCCCGCTTGACAGCACTCAGTGGGGAATATTCCTGTTCGTCGAGCCGCAGTACCGAAATCGGGGGATAGGAAGAGCTCTTGTGCGCAAGATGTATCAATGCGCAAGGGAAAATGAAGATAACGTTTTGCAGCTGACAAATATCGGCAGCGAGGACTATATCGGCTTTTGGTATGAGTTAGGCTTTGATATTTTCCTTTGGGGAGTCAACGAACAAACGAGAAAACGTGCTGCCACGGCAATGATACGCGTTAAATAAAGCAATAATAAGGTAATATGATCCCCCGCGCTTTGCAAAAGTTCTTAAAGGACTTGGAAGCGCGGGGGAGATTGGAGTGAAAACCTACCCGATATATAAGCCGCGAAGCGGCAGAAAAGCAGGCGAAGCCGGAATAAAAAATAAGTCGGCGCAAGCCGACACCGACACTTTTCTCTTTTCTCTCTTATCTTTTATCTGGAAAATCCGCCTAAGCATATTAGAGAAAAGAGAAGAGAGAAGAGATAAAAGAGAAAAGAGAAAAGTACAAAAAGAAAACCCGCCTTGTCGGCGGATTTTCTTTTTGGTCGAGGTGACGGGACTTGAACCCACGGCCTCCACGTCCCGAACGTGGCGCTCTACCAAACTGAGCCACACCTCGATATATTCACTTGCAATTATGCATTATATCACATCATATCGCGGTTGTCAAGTAATGAAGGGCGGAAATTTTGAGCGGTTTTTGCGTTTTTTCCTTGACTTAAATTCGTTAAGGAGTTACAATATAATTAGCGAGATGTATGCGAATTAATCGTGACACGCCGCTTTATAAGTCCAAAAACCTACAACCCCAACAAGGAGGCGCATTATAATGAGAAGAAACTGCCCTGAATGCGGCGAAAGATTTGAAGGGAACGTCTGCCCCAAGTGCGGAGCCACCGTATCGAAAAAGACAAATACAACCGCAGCCAAGCTTGCCGAAAACGCTATAGCAGATAAGTTCTTAACCGAGGAACAGCGTGCCGCGGCTCAGGCTCAGCTTGCAAACCGCAAAAAGGACCGCAGCGTTCTTATATTCCTTATTATAATAGTGCTGCTTGCCGTCGGGCTTATTTTATACCGCAGCGGTTTTGTTGGCGGGGGAAGCTATAAAAAGCCGATAGAACAGTATTTTCAGGCTATAAGCACCCGCGATTTTGATATGTACGTCGGCTCGATGCTTGATAACATCGGCAAGGAATATGTCAAAGAGCGAGACGGACTTACCTACTCCGGCTATGACTATATGAACAAGCTCTACCGCGACCTTTTTGAGCAGTTCGGCGAGGATATGACCATATCCCTTACCTTCAACTCAAGAGGTAAAACCGAGCAGGAGTATGTTCAAAGCTTTGCCGACGGCTACGTCGAAACCTACGGCGAAACTGTCAACACCAAATCCGTATATACCGTAAACGTTACCGCACACTTTTCGGGAAGCATTTCGAGCGCGGACGTTGATATGGAGTGCTTTGTCCTTCGTCACAAGGGAAAATGGTATATAGCCGGCTGCGATTTTGCAACCGAAGAAGCTGCATAGCCAAGGCTTTGCGCGCCGCGCGGAGTATATCACAAAAAATCAGGAGATAAAACCATGAGATACACTTGGATAGATGAATATTTAATGTCGAAGCCGGCAGTCACAAAGGATCTTAAGGTTGAATGGAACTGGATCCGATACATGATAGGCGGAAAAATGTTCGCCGCCGTCCTGCTGGACGGCGAAAACAAGCCCTACTACATAAACCTTAAGCTCGACCCTGCCGAGGGCGAGTTTCTGCGCGGACAGTATGAGGATATAATCCCCGGGTACTACTCCAACAAGCAGCACTGGAACTCAATCAAGCCAGACGGCGCCGTTCCCGACGAGCTTTTAAAGGATATGCTGGATAAGTCCTATGCGCTGGTTTTGCATGGGCTTAGCAGAAAAAAGCAGCAGGAGCTTATTGTAACAACCTTCTGCGGGCTTGACTGCATCCGCTGTGGCTGGAAGGAGCCCTGCAATTGCCAAGGCTGCGTTGCCACCAAGGGCATGGCTTTTCATTGCCAAAGCGAGCCTTGCCCCGTCGCTGCGTGCGCAATGGGCAGGGGAGTCTCGTTCTGCGGAGAGTGCAAAGAGTTTCCTTGCAAGCTTTTAAATGATTACTCCTGTGATCCGGAACATGGAGATAATCCCGCCGGGGCGAGGATAGAGGCTTGCCGGATGATTTTGGAGCTGTTGGGGAAGTAAGTATCCACTCCGGAAACAAGGTTTTATACCGTAACAAAATTATATTTTAAAGATAAATCGGAGTTTGAGGAGATGATGGATTGAGCGAATCGGAGCTTTATAAAGAACTTGGAATATTGACAAATGACAGGAGTAAATGGAAAGAGAGTATTCCGTATGTTTCGTCTCTTCTTACTCATGAATCTGTGAAAATACAGGCAAAGGCGCTCTGGCTGCTTGGAGAGATTGGTCTTAATTATCCTCTGTTCGTGCAAAACGCGGTTCCTGTAATAGCTTCTTTCTGTGATAGCCCGATACCGCTTTTGCGAGAACGTGCGGTTAACTCCCTCGGCAGAATTGGACGAGGCAGCTACCACATAATCGAACCGTATTGGAAAGACCTGTTCCGCTTTGCATCTGATGAGGAGGCAAAAGTCAGGCTTAGTTTTATCTGTGCATCAGAAAACATCGCCACGAACACCCCCGGCATTTATGAGAATTATATGTCGATATTTGAAAAACTTCTGTACGATGCGGATGACAAGGTAAGGATAGAAGCACCGGAAATCTTCCGTGTTCTCGGTAAACGCAGACCGGAGTTCGTCAGACCTTTTGTGGAACAGCTGCAACAAATATCAGAAATAGACAAGAACAGTGTCGTAAGAATCCACAGTTTGGGTGCGATTAAGGCAGCAATATCGAAGTAGACAAATTCCGGTTTATCGATTAAGCGCCGTTCCCGCACGCAAATCCCGAAAAACAATATCACATAATTAAAAATTTCAAATAATTTAAAGTTTTTTTCGCAAAAGGGCTTGACAAAGCCCTTTTATTCGTGATATGATTATTTTACCTCTTTGCGGGGTCTTTTTTTGGTGCGCATTTTTGCGGGCAGGACTTTTCGCGAACCGTTGTAATATACGGCGAGGGCGATATCGGCGGCGGGCAGTTGCCGCGGGCAGAGCGTTCGGAGGGAGGCAAGCCCCGATTCGGGGCGGTATCGGGACAAACCCCGATAAGACAGCGTTTTTGTTTTAACCGCGAAAACGTAAATTTCGTCAGGAGGTGCCGAAAATGAGGGTTAAGATTATGTTGGCGTGCACAGAGTGCAAGCAGAG